>LLEM01000059.1_pt1 | contig 25461 bp, 29 predicted proteins | sample 595841 | NCBI WGS metagenome assembly LLEM01 (sample SAMN02919313, study PRJNA255460) | bioreactor metagenome | biome: chemostat; feature: culture 2012_10.2; material: sediment; isolation source: day64 10degC chemostat 2012 inoculated with Wadden Sea sediment taken from... | place: Germany: Bremen ...
GGTGGGTGCGGCGCTATATGCCTATTACACTCAGAACCCATCGTTACTGCCTGAAGGTTTTAACACCGGTGGCATCTTACCGTTCTTTGTCATCTCGCAGATGCCTGCTGGTATCGCAGGGCTGATCATCGCCGCTATTTTTGCCGCTTCCCAATCGAGTATTTCCAGTAGTTTGAACAGTATCGCGGCGTGCTTTACCTCAGATATCTACAACCGTCTTGGCACAGAGAAAACGCCGGAAGAGAATCTGAAAGTTGGACGAATCGTGACGATTGTGGCAGGTGTCTTTGGTGTACTGGCATCAACTTATCTCATTATGTCGAATGAAAGCGAGCTGTGGGATGCCTTTAATAGCCTGATTGGCCTAATGGGCGGCCCGATGACAGGCCTGTTCATGTTGGGGGGGGTCTTTGTTCGAAGAGCCAATGCGAATAGCGCTCTGGTAGGCGTAATTTCCGCTGTATCTGCTGTGTTGTGGGTACGCTCGGCTACCGACTTGAACTTCTTCTTCTACGGCGTTATCGGAACCCTGATTGTCGTCATTGTCGGCTATCTTACTGCGCCTTTATTTAAAGATACTCACGCAAAAGAAGACATTGAAGCCCTAACGATTCAAAGCCAAGATTAACCCCTTGATTTGAGTTCTCCCATGATTTCCCCTGGAAGGCCTAAGTCGTAATGGCTTAGGTCTTCTCTTTAAGAGAGTTGAACAATGATATTTGGTCATATTGAACAGCCGGAGAGCTATGCTTTTCTTCCTCGTGTCGTTATAAAAAGCTTGGAGTATCTGCGCGTTACTGATTTACAGGCGCTAGAGCTCGGCCGACATGATATTGATGGCGATAAGGTTTTCGCTAATGTGATGGCGTTTGAAACAGCAAATGCCAATGAGAAATTGGCTGAGGTTCATAAGGAGTATATTGATATTCAGTTTTTGGTGTCAGGTACGGAGCGGATTGCGTTTGGGTTGCCTTCTGGCGCTAACCAGGTAGCAATAGAATATGACGAAGAGAGTGACTTTTATCTGGTTGAAGGTATGGAATATGAATCCGAGGTGATCCTTGCGCCGAATATGTTCGCGATATTTTTGCCGGAAGAGCCGCATAAACCGGGTTGCAGTTACCGGACGAGCGGTCACATCAAGAAAGTGGTGATGAAAGTACATAAGAGTTTGTTAGCTGGCAGCGTATAGACAGAATGACGCTTTGCCGATTGCAGCAAGAAAGGCGTTAAAACCACATAAGAAAATGTAGTAAAAAACGAGGCACTAAGGCCTCGTTTTTTGTATTTGCTATTCCCAGAGCATATTAATCGCTTAACTTCTTCCTGTTCCGTTTACATAACATTGACATATCAAGCCATGATAATGATCGCTTCAATATTGGCAAAGTTACTTCACGTCGATTAATGGGGTGTTTTTAGCACATTTTAGTGATTATTTTTGTACAACTCAGCGAAGCTTGGTTGGTAAAGGGCAATCACTTTTTCAATAATACGAGCCATAACTACTTCCTCAATCTTAAACAAATCTGATAGGGAAACAGCTTATAACCCGCCTAAAAGACATCTTTTACTGTCTGGGCGGTTTAATCTGTTTCTGGCGCTGATTATAGATATTTATTTGTCAGGCAAAAGCGAAATAAATTCCACTTTGTCATTAGTTTTTATAATGCATTTATCTTTGTGTTTTATCTCTTAAACAAATATTTTTTAATTTCAATAGCGGGTTAACTGTATTGTTGATAGCCGTGATGAAGTTAATAGGCCTGTTTTTTCTAACTCATTAACTCTGTAAATATGACGGTTTAAAATAGATTGTGACTGTGTATTAACTGGGTGTTTTTAGTATGAAAGATCGTGTTTTTTCCTATTCACAGGCGGCTTTAACTTGTTTTGACTTGAGTTGATCTATATCAAGAAAAATCGTTGTGTGTAAATTTTGAGCTGTGTTTATTGATATTTATCAAAGCAAATTGTGCGATAAATAGATTGAGCAGGGCGAAGAATACCAGTAATATTAGCAATGACTTTATTAGCTGTAGCTTAACAACAAATTAACTAATTTGGCACACGACTGCAACATAGAAAGGAAGCCGTTGATTATTAATAAAAATGGCTACCAGGAAGGTGACTTAAATAAGTGGTTTGTAAGCTACATTTTGCTAGCCCAACCATTGGTACACTGTGTAGTACTGTCGTCAGTCAGCCTGGCGAAAAAAGGAGTTCTCAATGTTCACTGATGTCGTCGAACTATCGCGGTTACAGTTCGCATTAACTGCGATGTATCACTTTTTGTTCGTCCCATTGACTCTTGGTATGGCGTTTCTGCTTGCCATCATGGAGTCAGTTTACGTAATGACCGGAAAGCAAATCTACAAGGACATGACTAAGTTCTGGGGTAAGCTATTTGGTATAAATTTCGCTCTTGGTGTGGCTACCGGCCTAACCATGGAGTTCCAGTTTGGTACAAACTGGGCATACTATTCTCACTATGTTGGCGACATCTTCGGTGCCCCGCTAGCAATCGAAGCTTTGATGGCATTCTTCCTTGAATCCACTTTAGTTGGCCTCTTTTTCTTTGGCTGGGATCGCCTCTCTAAGCGTCAGCACTTGGCTGTCACGTGGCTGGTGGCTATTGCATCTAATTTCTCTGCACTTTGGATTCTTATCGCGAATGGCTGGATGCAAAATCCAGTAGGCGCAGAGTTCAATTTCGAAACCATGCGGATGGAAATGGTGAGCTTTGCTGAAGTTATCTTTAACCCTGTAGCGCAGGTGAAATTTGTGCACACAGTGGCCTCTGGCTATGTCTGTGGTGCGATGTTCATTATGGGTATCAGTGCTTATTACATGCTGAAAGGTCGTGATATTCCGTTTGCCCGTCGTTCTTTTGCCATTGCCGCTTCTTTCGGTATGGCATCAATCTTGTCGGTTATCGTACTGGGTGATGAATCAGGCTACGAGTTGGGTGATGTGCAGAAAACCAAGCTTGCTGCAATTGAAGCTGAATGGCACACGGAAGAAGCACCAGCTGCGTTCACTGTATTTGGTTTGCCAAACCAAGAAACTATGGAAACAGATTTCGCGATTAAGATCCCTTATGTAATGGGTATTATTGCCACGCGATCTTTTGACACTGAAGTTACTGGTTTACGTGATTTAAAAGATGAACACGAAGTGCGTATCCGTAACGGTATGGTTGCTTACGGTTTGCTAGAAAAACTACGTAGTGGTGATCGTTCACCTGAAAATGTTGCTGCCTTTGATGAAGTGAAACACGACCTTGGTTACGGCTTCCTACTTAAGCCATATACCGATAACGTTGTTGATGCTACACCTGAACATATTGCCCAAGCGGTTGATGATTCAATCCCTACTGTTTGGCCGCTATTCTTTAGCTTCCGCATCATGGTGGCTTCTGGCTTCCTCATGCTGGGCATTATAGGTGCAGCATTTATCCAGACGTGTCGTCATAAGATCACGGATAAGAAATGGGTATTACGTGCTGCACTATATGGCCTTCCACTGCCATGGATTGCGATTGAAGCGGGTTGGTTCGTCGCCGAGTATGGCCGTCAACCATGGGCTGTCGGTGAGATTCTACCTGTATCAATGGCAGTATCTAACCTGGAACCATCAGCAATTATCACAACTATGCTGTCGATGATTGCGCTATACACTGTATTCCTGATTGCTGAAATGTACCTGATGATTAAGTTCGCACGTAAAGGTCCAAGTAGCTTGAAGACAGGTCGTTATCACTTTGAACAAAATGATGCACCACAGAATGTGGTATCGCGTCAGGTTGAAGCGTAGTCAGGGAGAGTAAGCAATGTTTGAATATGAAGTATTGCGATTCATCTGGTGGTTGCTAATTGGTGTACTTTGCATCGGTTTCGCAGTAACAGATGGTTTCGATATGGGGTGTAGGTATCCTGTCTAATGTTATAGGCAAGACGGATACAGAACGCCGAGTAATGATTAACTCAATTGCACCGCACTGGATGGTAACCAAGTTTGGCTTATCACTGCGGGTGGTGCCCTGTTTGCAGCCTGGCCACTTGTTTACGCAACTGCGTTTTCTGGTTTCTACTTCGCAATGGTACTTACGCTAGCAGCACTATGGTTACGTCCGCTAGGTTTTGACTACCGTTCGAAGATTGAATCGCCTAAATGGCGTGATGCATGGGACAAAGCGATCTTTGTTGGTAGTTTCGTGCCGCCAGTGATCTTCGGTGTTGCTTTCGGGAACTTGCTGCAAGGTGTTCCTTTTGAGCTAAATGATCTGCTGATCCCTACGTATAAAGGTTCTTTCTTTGGCCTGTTGAATCCGTTCGCACTGCTATGCGGTATTGTTAGCCTGATGATGATTGTCACTCAGGGTGCGACTTATCTGTTGATGAAAACAACAGGCGATCTGCACACTCGTGCACGCAATGTGGCACCAATAACGGCTCTGATTACAGCGGTATGTTTTGTTATTGCCGGTGTATGGGCGCAAAGCATCGAAGGCTATGTAATTACTTCTGAAATTATCACTAACGGCCCCATCTAATCCGTTAGCCAAAGAAGTCATGCGTGAAACAGGAGCATTGTTCGCAAACTTTGATGCATACCCATTACTGTGGGCTGCACCAATCATCGCGGTCGTGATGCCATTGCTAACGGTTATTGCCTCTCGTGCTAACCGGGCTGGCTTTGCATTTTTGACATCAAGCCTGACAATGGCAGGTATTATCCTGACATTCGGTTTTGCGTTGTTCCCGTTCATTATGCCTTCAAGCCTAGTTCCTGGTCATAGCCTGACGATGTGGGATTCCACGTCAAGTGAGTTCACGTTGAATATCATGACAGGTGTAGCGTTTGTGATGGTTCCTATTATTCTTGGATACACCACATGGTGTTACTACAAAATGTTTGGCCGTCTTGATAACAAGTTTATCGAAGATAACAAAACTTCACTGTACTAAGGAGACAGACTATGTGGTATTTCGCTTGGATTCTAGGTGTTCTGCTAGCCTGCTCTTTCGGTATTATCAACGCCCTGTGGCTTGAAACAACCGAAAATATGGATGAGAAAGGTGAGTAAGATCAATCATTGGGTGAAGTGTGCTCACCAGGTGCTGGATAACGGGTTACTACGCCTGTTAGCCATGGTACTGGCGCTATCGGCGGCAGGACTGCTGATATGGGGAGCCAATGATCTTTGCCCAGGCGATTGGTGGATTTGGACCGGTAATTTCACCAGCTGATATGGGTAACATGTACTGCAATGATCTACGGTGTTGGCTTTGTACCACTTCGCTGGTACTGGCAGGTGTTCTTCACCCCCGTATCTCGCATTGCCGATTTTGTCTTATATCATGTGGTTGCGTTTGTTCTCATCATAGCAACGGTTGAATACGAGACAGACAAAATAACAGTATGAAACAGCCCATTACAAATGTGTAATGGGCTGTTTTTTTATGCATAAAGTAGCTAATTTGGCCTTTGGTGAAGCGGGAAAGTGAATATAGTGACACCATTTATTCATTGTTCATGGCAACGAAATGACAAGCTTGTCAAAAAATCACAGGATTTGTAGGCATTAGTAAATGTGGCGTTTCATAATGCCTTGCAACTTCGGTATAGTAAGCGACTAATTGAAAACTGGGCGAGTACCTGATGGATACTGGCTTGCATGGAAACCTGATGACCAAAGAAAGTGCCTTTGAGTGGCCAATCACTATTTATTATGAAGACACCGATGTAGGTGGAATTGTTTACCATGCCAACTACTTAAAGTTCTTTGAGCGGGCACGAACGGAACTCTTTCGCAGCCATGATGTCAGTTTACAGGCATTATTTGCTCAAAATGTTAGCTTTGTGGTGCGTCATATTGAGATGGACTACCTGAAAGGGGCAAAGCTTGATGAGCGGCTGGTGGTAAGAACGTGGCCGAAGAATATTCGTAGAGCTCGATCGAATTTTGTCAGGTTTTAGTAAACAATGACGGCCAAACCTTGTGCAAAGCGGTGGTTCAGGTAGCCTGTGTGCATCCTGAATCCATGAAACCTATTCAGATCCCAGAAAATATTAAGTCGGAGATATCTAAGTGACTTCTGAACTATCGATTTTAGATCTTTTTTTACAGGCCAGCCTGCTTGTTAAGATCGTGATGCTCATTCTACTAGGTATGTCTGTCATGTCCTGGGCAATGATTATTAAGCGTTCCTCTATACTGTCAAATGCAGCCTCAAAAGCCGAGCGGTTTGAAGACCGTTTCTGGTCAGGTATTGACTTGTCTCAGCTTTATCAGGAAGTGCAGGCAAGAAAAGACAGCCTGACAGGCTCCGAGCAGATTTTCCATGCCGGTTTTAAAGAATTCGCCCCGCCTGCATCGTAGCAATGGCAAAGTGCCGGAAGCCGTGATGGAAGGAACGGGGCGTGCCATGCGAGTCGCGTTATCCCGTGAAGTCGATGAGATGGAAACCAACCTGCCGTTTCTGGCTACCGTTGGTTCTATCAGCCCGTATATCGGCCTATTCGGCACGGTATGGGGGATCATGCACGCCTTTATCGCTCTGGGTGCAGTGAAGCAGGCCACATTGGCAATGGTTGCTCCGGGTATTGCCGAAGCTCTGGTTGCAACCGCGATGGGTCTTTTTGCCGCAATCCCTGCTGTGATGTTCTATAACAAGCTGACCAACCAAGTGTCGAAACTAGAGCATACCTACGCCACTTTCATGGAAGAGTTTTCCAGCATTCTACACCGTCAGGCATTTGCCGCTGCGCAGGAGTAATAAGCGATGGCTTATCAACCGAAAAAGCGCAAAATGACGGCGGAAATTAACGTCGTACCCTATATCGATGTCATGTTGGTGTTGTTGATTATCTTTATGGTAACGGCACCTTTTGTGACTCAGGGAGTTGACGTTGAACTACCGTCAACCCAGACGGCCAAAACTGCCGCTGAACTGGTCGGTGATGAAAATAGCAGTGCTCCGATCATCGTTGAAGTCGACCAAAATGGTAACCTGGGCCTGAGTGTCGATAATGGTGAGATGCTTCGAGGCCTTAGGCTAAATGATTTGCTTACTCGCGTTAGGGCCGAACTACAACTAAACCCCCAAGTCGACAGTCTTGGTTGGAGGGGATGGTCGGGCTCCTTACTCTTTCATTATCGAGACGCTGGATGCATTGAATCAGGCCGGAGTGGGTTCTGTGGGTCTGATGACCGAACCTTTAGAGAAGTAGGCAGGCTAGCAGGATGAAAAATAATAATTATAGCGCTGCCGTCATTATATCGTTACTTCTTCACGGTTTATTGTTAGCGGCGCTGTTGTGGGGAACGGATTTCTCCATGGACAAGCCGAAAATGTCAGGCAATACGATCAAGGCTGTTGTCGTAGATCCGGCGTTGGTCAATCAGCAAGCCAAGCAGATCCGCCAGCAACGTGAAGCGGCGAAGAAAGCAGAACAAGATCGCCTGAAGCGACTCGAGCAACAGGCTGCAGCACTTGAACAGCAGCGACAGGCTGAAGAGAACAAGTTGCGCCAGCTGAAAGCCGATAAGCTCAAGGCCGAAAAAGATGCGCGTATAGCAGAAGCTGAACGCAAGCGGGTTGCCGCCGAGCAGCGTAAGGCTGATGAAGCGGCACGCATTTCTCGCGAGAAAGCAGCGAAAGCTGAAGCTGAGCGTAAGAAGCAGCTAGCTCAGCAGCGTAAGGCTGAAGAAGCGAAACGTAAAGCCGAAGAGCAAAAGCGCCAGGCCGAAACTGCTGCACGTAAAGCAGAAGAAGAGCGTCAGGCAAAACTTGCGGCGAAGGAAAAAGCCGAAGAAGCGGCTAGAAAGGCGGAAGAAGATCGTAAGGCGAAAGTAGCAGCGAGGAAGAAAGCTGAAGCCGCCGCTCGCAAGGCAGAAGCGGCCCGTAAGGAGGCGGAACGTAAAGCTGCCGAAGCTCGTGAGAAGCAGCGCCAGCAGGAAGCTGCGCTCAATGACCTGTTTGCGGGACTGGAAGCGGAAACCGAACAACGTGGCGGTGCTCGTGGTCAGTTTGTTGCCGATGAGACTCAGCGTTACGCTGCCATCTATACTCAGATGATCCAGCAGAACTTGCTGGTTGATCAGGTTTTCATTGGTAAAGAGTGTGTAATTCGTATGCGTTTATCTACGAATGGCCTGGTACTGGACGCGTCGAATGATGGTGGCGATGCAGCGCTGTGCCGTGCAGCCAAAGCTGCAGTGGTAAAAGTGAGCCAGTTCCCGATGCCGGAAGACTCGGCAGTGGTTGAGAACCTTCGTAGTATTAGATTAACAGTAAGCCCGCAATGATGAAGGAGTTGTTATGAAACGTTGGATAATGGGCTTGTGTATTGCTCTTCTGAGTTTTAGCCAAATCGCACAAGCTGAATTGGAACTGGTCATTACTGAAGGTATTGATTCAGCCCGCCCGATTGGCGTAGTGCCATTTCAGTGGGAAGGCGAAGGCAAAATGCCGACTGACCTTTCCGCAGTGATTGCGTCCGATTTGCGCCGTAGTGGTAAATTTAGCCCGGTGGCGACAAGCAAAATGCCGCAGACGCCATATAGTGATGAAGAGATTGATTATAACGCTTGGACTGCTCTGGGAGTTGATGCGTTAGTAACGGGTAAGGTAAAGCTAAATGCGGAGGGTAAGTATGAGATCAAATTCCAACTGGTAGACGTGGTGCGTGGTCAGCTTACTAGTGGTGAGAGCCGTGGCCTTGACAATGGTAAGTTGGTGTTAACCAAAGATCATGTGTTGTTCACAAGAGCTGCGGTTGTGAAAGAGAGCAATTTACGTATGTATGCTCATGCTATGTCTGACTATGTCTATGAAGCATTGACGGGTGAGAAAGGCGCATTTATGACTCGGATTGCCTATGTGGTGATTGATGATAAGGCCAAGTATAAGTACCAGCTGCGCGTTGCCGATTATGATGGTTATAATGAACAATTAGCATTGAAGTCGAAGCAGCCTCTGATGTCGCCATCTTGGTCGCCGGATGGTCGCAAGCTGGCCTATGTTAGCTTTGAAAACAAGCAGGCGCAGATTTTCGTTATGGACATTTACAAGGGTAGCCGCGAAATGGTCGCGTCGTTCCCGCGCCATAACGGTTCGCCGCGCTTTTCGCCAGACGGCAAAAAATTAGCATGGTGCTGTCTAAAAGCGGCAGCTTGCAGATCTATATTTTGGATCTGGAAACCAAGAAAATGAACCAAGTTACCAGTGGTCGGGCCAATAATACCGAGGCATTTTGGGATCCAAATGGTCAGTCTATGATCTTTACCTCAGACAGAGGTGGTAAACCCCCAGATATATCGAGTAAATTTAGCAGACGGTTCGACCGAACGCCTAACTTGGCAAGGAAGTCAGAACCTGGGTGGTCAATTGACGCCAGATGGACGGTTCCTGGTAATGGTACACAGATCAGACTCTGGGTATAACATTGCCAAGCAAGATCTAAAAACCGGTGCGCTTCAAATTTTAACGAAGACATTTTTGGATGAGTCGCCAAGTATTGCACCGAATGGCGGCATGGTGATTTACAGCTCAGTTAACGATAAATCCAACGAGCTGTCGTTAGTGTCGATTGACGGGCGCTTTAAGGCACGACTACCTGCGACGAATGGGCGAGTTCGGGCTCCATCTTGGGGGGGACCGTTCCTTTAACGTTCACCGTAATTAGCAATATAAAAGGAAAAAATAATGCAACTGAACAAAGTTTTAAAGGGGGGGCTGGCAATTGCGCTGCCAATGATCACTCTTGCTGCATGTAGTTCAACAGAAAGCACTGATAGCTCGGCGGCATCTGAATCAACTACTGGTACAGGTACAACTGCTACTGAGCAAACAACAGTTGCAACACCAGTAGAGTCAGGTTCTGCAGCGCTGTCTGAGCAGGAGCTACGCAGCCAGCAGCTACGTCAGGAGCAAACTGTATACTTCAAGTTTGACAACGCTGAAATTCAGGCTGACTACCAGGATATGCTGACTGCACATGCTGACTATCTGCGCGATAACACAACAGTTAAAGTGATTGTTGAAGGTCACGCCGATGAGCGTGGTACACCTGAGTACAACATTGCTCTAGGTGAGCGTCGTGCAAGCGCGGTAGCTAAATACCTTCAGGCGCTAGGCGTATCTGCAAGCCAGATTTCAATTGTTAGTTACGGTGAGGAAAAACCTCTGGTTTTAGGCCACTCCGATGCTGACTATGCTAAGAACCGTCGCTCGGTTCTAGTTTACTAATTTATAGGTAAACACGATGAACAGTAACAAAATGCGTAGTATCGCGTTTACGTTGCTGGTTGGTGCGGCGACCCAGGTGGTCGCCGCACCTGCTCCTGTTACCGATCTAAACGGTAGCAGTGCGCAGGGCAATGATAGCCTTGCTCGCTTGGAGCGTATGATTGAGGCGCGAAACCAGGTGCAACTTGATATGCAGCGTCAGCTGGATCAGCTTGCATCAGAGATGGATGAACTGCGTGGTCTTGTTGAGCGCAACAGCTATGATCTCGGTCAGATGCTGGAGCGACAGCGAGAACTGTACCGCGAGGTTGATGCACTGAGCCGCCAGCCTCAGAAAGAAGTCGACGATACATCGAAATCAGATACGGCTTCTACTGAAACATATACCAGTAACGTTAGTGAAAACGAAGCGTATGAATCAGCCGTTGACCTGATCCGAAAGGAAAAGGATTATCCCGGTGCAGTTAAGGCATTTCAGGGATTTTTGTCGACTTACCCTGAATCTGTGTACAAGCCGAATGCCCACTATTGGCTAGGCCAGCTGTATTTCATCCAGAGCCAACTGGCGGAAGCTAGTGAGCAGTTTACTGCCGTTGTCGCTTTTAGCGATTCTAACAAGCGTTCTGATGCCATGTTGAAGCTAGGCGTGATAGCTGAACGCAGTAAAAAGCTTGATGAGGCCAAGAAGCTTTATCAAGAGGTGATTGACCTTTATCCTGACTCGACAAGTTCACGTCAGGCAGAGAAAAACCTCAAAGCTCTTGCCAAATAACGCGACTGTAATTGATAAAGGCCAGTTTTTACTGGCCTTTTTTAATTCTTTAACGAATCAATAACAGTGCGGTTGCCAGAAAGGTGATTATTTCAATGTTTGCGGTGTATAATGCTCGGATTAGTAAGGACGAGCTGATGAGCAATTGAGAAATGAGCCTGACATTTGATCCCCTCTGAAATGGTTTACCCGTTTCCACCTAAGCCAATGCCGTTGACTGTTGAAGAGCAGCAGTCATACAAAGAAAAAAATCAAAGCCCTGTTGAAGGAAAAAGATGCGGTTTTGGTTGCCCACTACTACACCGATCCTGAGATCCAGGCGTTGGCTGAAGAGACCGGCGGGGTTTGTCGGTGACTCATTGGAAATGGCCAAGTTCGGTAACCAGCATCCAGCGAAAACCCTCGTGATTTGTGGCGTTCGTTTCATGGGTGAGTCGGCAAAAATCCTGACACCGGAAAAGCGTGTGCTGATGCCTACTCTGGAGGCCGAGTGCTCTCTGGACTTAGGTTGTCCGGCTGATAAATTTACCGAGTTCTGTGATGCTCACCCTGACCACACTGTTGTTGTGTATGCTAACACGTCAGCGGCGGTGAAGGCACGTGCTGACTGGGTGGTGACATCCAGTATTGCGTTGGAGATCGTCGAGCACCTGGATAGCGAGGGTTCAGATATTATCTGGGGCCCAGACCGCCACCTTGGTTCTTACATCCAGAAGCAGACAGGCGCTGAAATGCTATTGTGGCAGGGCGAATGTGTTGTTCATGATGAGTTCTCGGCCAAGGCACTTCGTGACATGAAGAACTTGTACCCTGATGCAGCTATTCTTGTTCACCCCCGAGTCGCCAGCTGCGGTTGTGGCACTGGCAGACGCCGTTGGCTCGACCAGCCAGCTGATCAAAGCGGCGAAGACGCTGCCGAATAAACAGCTGATTGTCGCGACCGATAAGGGCATTTTCTTCAAGATGCAGCAAATGGTTCCGGAGAAGGAGCTGATCGAAGCGCCGACCGCTGGTGCGGGTGCTACGTGCCGAAGCTGTGCGCATTGCCCGTGGATGGCAATGAATGGTCTTCAGGCCATTGAACAGGGGGGGCTGCGTGAAGGTGGCGAGCTGCATGAAATTTTTGTGGATGAGTCATTGCGTGAAAAATCGCTTATCCCACTGAATCGTATGCTCGATTTTGCGGCAGAATTGCAATTGAAAGTGAAAGGTAACGCATAATATTGCGGTATCTTTAAGAGTACAAATGGCGGCCTTATGGTCGCCATTTTTTGTTGATTGGTGCGAGGATTGAAAAAATGAGCCATACGATGTTAACCGTGGCATTGCCGATTGCACTCGCATGGATGATGTATTGTGTAGGGCTAACGCTGTCGACCGCTGACTTTAAGCGGGTAGGACAATATCCGGGGCGGGTGTTGCTCGGCTTGAGCGTCCAATTGCTTGGCTTGCCGTTGCTGGCATTTGCGATGATTTGGCTGTTTGCTCTGCCGGAGCCAGTGGCAATTGGTTTATGGTTATTGGCGCTGGCACCGGGTGGAGCCTCCTCTAATGCGATTACCCATATGAGCGGGGGGGGACTCGGCACTCTCAATCACGATGACGGCAATAAGCAGCCTGATTATTCCGCTTAGCCTGCCGGTTATGCTGGCTTTGGTTGTGCCGGACACGCAGCTTATATTCCCACTAAAGACAGCTATCTTACAGCTTACGGCGGTAACATTGGTCCCGGTGCTATTGGGAATGGCCACCAGGCATTGGGCGACAGGCGAGTGGTTTGAGCGTTTTTCTCCGTTTGCCAACCGCTCGGCACTCGGTGCGCTGTTTCTTACTGTGACGGTAACGCTTGCTGCCAATACCGGGGGTGTTTCACCAGCTTTTTTCTGTCGCATCGGTGGCTGCTGTCAGTTTGTGCGTAGCGGGAATGCTGTTGGGGGGGCTTTTGCTGCAAAAATGTTTCGTGGTGACAAGGTGCTGGTAAAAACGATGGCAATTGAAGTGGGGGGGTCCAAAATGCAGGTACTGCTATTTTTGTTGCCGTGGTACAGCTGCAAAGACCAGAGTTGGCATTGACACCGTTATTGTATGGGGTGCTCATGAACTTACCGGCTTTCGTGATGATCTACTTCTTCCAGCGGCGAAAACTGGCCAGGGCTTGCTAGCATTCAGAGGTGACGGTCTTCAGAAGTGCTAGTGTTTAGAGATGATTGGCTTGATAGATAGCAGGTTACTTAGGTAGCAATAAACGAGATGCTGCAGTCGCAGCATCTCGTCATTATTTAGGATCTTGCCCAGTACTAAAGTATTAATACTGATTTCAGGATTATTGCTCTTGTACCAGAGCGTGTCCGCGCAGTGTCAGGCCACATAGCATGGTTGGAACGGAGGTAAAGATTTCTTCAAACTGGGCCAGGCCGTCAGCGCCTTCTTGGGATAGGGCTTCCATGGCATTTTCAGGATCGTAAAGCAGGCTGAAACACAGCAAAACACCACCCAGTAATGCATTGTCTTCACTGCCTTCCGGCATGATCGTATCCCAATCGTCACGAGTAAGCTGCCAGCCTTGTAAAATGCCTTCAGCGAGCTCTCGGGTTCCTTCAGACACGAGCTCTTTGTCATCAAGCTCACAACCTTCTGGCCATTGCCATTGCCCTGTCAGCAAAGCTTCACGGCTTTGATTCCACATATTGACGATTGTGTTGGCGTAGGTCTCAAGCTCTTGATGGCTTTCAAACGGGGGGGATGTTTCATCGCCACCCCAGAGAAAGGCTAGCCACTCGGACGGATCAATCAGGTGCGGGGGGGCAGCCGCCATTGCGGTGACAAAGCCGCGAGTTTGAGCTTCAGACAAGAGCTGTTCGGCTAGTTGTGGGTTTTGCAGTAACTCACTTAGAGGAGCAGACATAGTACAATCTCAGTTTAGTAATGTGTCTTTCCTTTATGCCGAAATTATATTTAGCATAAAGTGTTAACAGAAATAGATAGAATAGTTGCTGCGGGCTATTGTAGCAGCCTGGTTAGCTCAGCACAGCTTCACTGGCGCTTTTATCGAGCAAGAGCCTATATCGTTGTAATAATATACTTCTATTGGGGGGGATTTCTTGATTTTTATTGACCTTGTGCTGTCAGGGCACTATAGTAGCGCTCCGTTGAGAAATTAGCTTCTTGCTATAAGTTTTATAACTCAACAACAATTTGGTGAGGTGTCCGAGTGGCTGAAGGAGCACGCCTGGAAAGTGTGTATACGGCAACGTATCGAGGGTTCGAATCCCTCCCTCACCGCCATATTTAGGAAAGCCGCCTGATGGGCGGCTTTTTGCTATCTTAAAGAAAATCCCCCCCTGCCAATTTATTTTACCTGCTTGCTCTCTTTGTTTTCTCATCGATCACTAACTAATTTACTACTTACAAGTCTGTCATCAACAAATCGTACTCTTTGTTCGATCTTATTATCGTAATGTCTTAATTACGCCCTATTTCTGAAATAGTTATTCATTATTGTAATTAACTTTCAGTGTTAAAACCGAGTTAATTTGGGGGTTTTGTGGATGTTTCGGCTAGGAATATCATGAGAATGAACTGAACATTGGTTCGAATGTATATCAGATCCTGCGTGATAACAGCAACTATGATCGCAAGAAACGAGAAATGTATTCTTACAAGGTTAAATGTGTTTAATAGTCCGTAAAATTTCGGTTAATAGTGGTTTTTTATTGTTTTTTCCTAGTACTTGTATATATGCGTCTAGACTATTTATATTTATTTTAGCGTTATTAATCAGTTATTTACACTTGTGTGTTGAGGGTGTTTTTTTGCTTTTCATTTTTTGATCTTGAATTTTTTAAGTGTTTAACTGACTACTAATTCTAATAGCCTAGTTGTTTCGCTTAAGTTCCTTATTGTTTGCAATATATGCCAAGTTAACTGGTGATTTTATATTGATTTCTAATGAAGATGATATATGCAGCACGGCAGTGCCGCCTAAGTGGTGATTTGTGCCAATTTGTATGGCAAAACTAGTTGTAAGTTTACCAATTAAATAGATCTTTGGTGCTTAATTCTAATGAAAACCTGTTCTAATACGCAAATCAACTGGCTCTTGTGCTTTTATCCAGTTAAAGAGTCTGATTAATCTGTTTTCTGTGGCCTTATTTACTATTTGTAGGAGTTTGCGGTATGTCTGTTAAAGGTCAATTCAATGTGCGAAACGCGGCGGCTGACACCTTTGCTATGGTGGTTTTCAGTTTTATTACCGGCATGTTGATTGAGGTGTTCGTGTCGGGGATGACATTTGAGCAGTCTTTAGCATCGCGAACGTTATCAATTCCGGTCAATATTGCGATTGCCTGGCCATATGGTGTCTTCCGTGATTTCATGATTCGCAGTGGCTACCGTTTGTCACCGGCCAACTGGATGAAAGGTCTGTCCGATATGGTTGCCTTTGTATTGTTTCAGTCACCGGTTTATGCCGCTATTTTGTGGGTTGTCGGGGGGGCGGATGTTGATCAGATAATCACTGCTGTTACCAGTAATGCCGTTGTATCAGGTGCGCTTGGCGTGGTTTACGGCCTATTCCTAGATAGTTGTCGTCGTATGTTCCGCGTGCCGGGATATTACCAACAAGCATAACTGTCAATGATGACACTGAACGAAAAAAGCTCCTACGGGAGCTTTTTTGGTATTTCCACAGCAGAAATTGTTAGCAAGCACCATATGCAACCAGAGATACATTCCATTCTTTGTTTTTTCGCCTCTTTTTCGTGGTCATTTATACTGAAGTTGACTCATTTATAGCGAAACTAATTGATAGTTATCAATATTTGAACTTCGTCAAGGTTTTGAGTTATATCGTATTCACTTGCGTTATTCTTCTGATACTCCACTAGTTTGTATGCCTATACTTCAGTATCCCGTTAAGGGTACTTGATTTACTGAAATTGGCAGTGGAACTCTATGAAAAAAACCGTTTTTTCTGGATACCTGTAGGACTAACCATTGTTGCGGCAACTGGAACGGTTTGGCTTGGTCAAGTTAGCCTTGTTTCTTGCGTTATAGGTGGTGCATTAATCGTCAGTGGCTATTTGGCCGCCCATTTTCTGCAGTCGGGTCATGACGAGGCAATGGTAGAAGTACGGAATCTGCAAAATAGTGAATTACTGTATAAACAGCAGCATGCGCAAAAAGAGCTTAAACAGTTGGTTGAGCTGTGCTTGCAAATATTGCCAATCTGGCAGAGGCAGCTTTGTACCGTAAGGTTGCAGACAGAAACTGAAATTACGGCGTTGTCACAACGTTTTACAGAAATTATCAACGAACTGGATCTGGCTGTCACAGAGTCCCAGCATGTCGCGGGCGGTGGGAGCGAGAATAGTGAAAGCGGGGGGGTGCTTGCGGTTCTCAATGACAGTGAACAGCAGCTAGATCAGGTTATTGCTCTGCTTCGCTCAACGATGCAGGCCAAAGAGGAAATGCTGGCTCAGGTCCGTCATCTGGCTAGCTATACAGAAGAACTCGACAGTATGGCTCTCGATGTCGCTAAGATTGCTGAGCAAACTAACCTGTTGGCTCTGAATGCAGCCATAGAGGCGGCAAGAGCGGGCGATCAGGGACGCGGGTTTGCCGTTGTAGCAGGCGAGGTACGCAAGCTGTCACAGCTTTCGGGAGAAACGGGCAAACATATCCGTGACAAGGTTTTGCTGATAAATCAGGCCATGGCCGATACCGTGAACATTGCCGAACAGAGCGCCCGGCAAGATGCTCAGGCCGAGGCGGCTTCAGAAACCAATATCGAATCTATTCTGGCTAATTTCAAACAACTTGCCTCCGAGTTGAGCAACTCGACCTCATTACTTCAAGATAAAAACATGGATATTCAGCAGGAGATCTCTGGCGTTATTGTTTCGCTGCAGTTCCAGGATCGCGCCAGTCAAATTATTACCCAGGTAGAGATGAACCTGGACAAGCTTCAGGCTGAGATCACCAATTATGAGTCAGAGCAGCATAATGACGACGAAGCGCATCGGCTTGATGTCACCAACTGGCTCAATGAAATGAAGCGAGACTATGTCGCTCAGGAACAGCACCTCAACCATGAAAAAGACGAGGCGAATACCGCTTCTTCACAAGATAGCGAGATCACTTTCTTTTAACCCTCGGAGATACTATGGCTAAGACAATTTTAATTTTGGATGATTCGGCGCCTATTCGTCAGGTCGTTGGGATTGCCCCTCAGAGGGGGGGCTGGCTATGAGGTGATTGAAGCAAAGGATGGCATTGATGGTATCGATAAACTCGATGGTCAGAAGCTGAACTTGATCATTACCGACATCAATATGCCGAGGATGGACGGGATCACTTTCGTGAAAGAGGTGAAGAAGATGCCGCGTTATAAATTTACCCCCATCATCATACTGACAACTGAATCACAGGATAACAAAAAGCAGGAAGGCAGGGCGGCGGGAGCCAAAGCCTGGGTTGTTAAGCCTTCCAGCCTCCTCAGTTGCTAGATGCCGTCGCCAAGCTGATTTTACCGTGAGTGGGAGCTGCTTATGGACATCACTATTACGCAGGAACAGGCAGGATCGGAGTGCAAGCTAAGCCTTAACGGCGAAATGTCTATTTATACTGCTGCAGAGCTGAAGCCGCGCTTATTGGCTTATTTACGCGATGCTCAATCATTATCAATGGATCTTACGGAAGTGAGTGAACTGGATACCACCGGATTGCAGCTTTTATGGCTGTGTCAGCAAGAAGCCGCGATAACAGGTAAGGAATTTGTTATTGCCGATACCAGCGCTGCTGTTATGGAATCTATCACTTTGTTGCGACTTGAAGCGGCGTTTGGCATGCAGCCCGTGTAGCTGGTCAATTTTCATTGTTCCATGGTCTAGGAGGGAAAATGGAAGAGATGGAACATATCCGAGAAATGTTTATCGACGAGAGTCTGGATTTGCTCCAGGAGATGGAATCGGCATTAAATCAGCTAAAAGCCGCTCCTGAAAACGCAGAGATGATCAATCTGGTGTTTCGGGCCGCACACACTATTAAGGGATCGGCGGGGGGGTTGTTTGGCGACGATGGGTACGACGCGATTGTTTCCTTTACCCATACTGTAGAAAACGTGTTGGCGCAGGTCCGAGCCGGTGAGCGCGTTTGCGATGACAACCTGATCCTGACGCTATTGGATTGCCGAGATCATATTGAAAGCTTGATTGAGCAGCTCAACATAGATGATGCATCGAGCAGCCAGGAGCTAGCACAGCAAGGCCAGGAACTGCTGGTCCAGTTGGCTGGTTCGGCCGTGTTACAGCCTAGTTCGGACGACAATACTTCAATGGCATTGGAACAAGGTGCTGAAGGCAATGCTGCACTTGCACCGGATCAGATTGGCCAAATTGCTGTCAATGCATACTGGCACTTTTCGCTGCGGTTTGGGGAAGATGTACTGCGAAATGGTATGGATCCTCTGCCGTTTCTACGCTATCTCAGCTCATTAGGAGATATTGTCGAACTGGTTCCCCTTTTCAGCTTGCCCGGTAGCAGTCTTATGGATCCCGAGTCCTGTTATCTGGGGCTGGAACTGCAGCTTGATAGCGATGCCGATCAGGCAACCTTGATGTCAGTCTTTGAGTTTGTTGCTGACGAGTGCCAAATCCATATTATTCCCCCCCCTCATAGCGATCTTCATGAATATGTATTGTTAATAAAGGATCTTGACCAAGAAGCTGACGAATTAGGACCGGTATTAATTCGTTGTGGTGCACTGACGCAAGATGAACTAGCGCATGTCATGGACCCGCCTCAGCCGTTAAACCAGCTTGTTCTTCCTGTTGTTGAATCAAAGCTACTTGAATCAAAGCAACCCGAACCAAAACTACTTGAGTCAGAGCTATCGGCTAGTGACATTCCTGATAATGAGCCGGATTTATCGCCTCAGGTGATAGCGCCGAAGAGTACACCAACAAACTTACCAGAGCCTAAACGGCAGGAAAGCCGCAGCCTGCGGGTTGATGCCCATAAGCTAGATCAGCTGATTAACCTAGTGGGCGAGTTGGTTATTGCCGGCGCCAATACGAGTTTGCTTGCGAAGCAAAATAGTGATCCGGAATTGGTTGAATCGAGTGCTGCCGTTTCTTTGTTGGTGGAAGAGATCAGAGGGTTGTCGCTACATCTGAGAATGATACCCCATAGATGAGACGTTTAAGCGCTTTCATCGCGTGGTACGGGAGATCAGCCGAGATCTAGACAAGGATATCCGGCTGAAGATCGAAGGTGGGGGAGACTGAACTTGATAAGGGCGTTGTCGAAAAAATCAGTGATCCGTTGATGCACTTGGTCAGAAATGCAATTGATCACGGCATTGAAGCCAAAGAAGACCGGATCGCAAAAGGCAAAGCTGCGGCAGGCACGATTACCTTACGGGCATATTACGATTCAGGCAGCATTGTGATTGAAGTATGTGATGACGGAGGAGGCATTGATTCGGTTAAGGTCCAAACCAAAGCTATCGAGAATGGATTAATTAGTGCAGATCAAGTGCTGAGCGAGAAAGAAATATTAAGGCTGATTCTAGAGGCCGGTTTAACCACCAAAGCGACAGTAAGCGATCTTTCTGGAAGAGGGGGGTCGGTATGGATGTGGTCAAACGTAATATAGAGGCATTGCAAGGCAGTATCGAAGTAGAAAGCGAAGTGGCTGAAGGTTCTCTGCTACGTCTTCGCCTTCCTTTGACACTCTCCATTATTGACGGCTTTGCCGTCGGAGTGGGGGGGGCATCCAGCTATGTTATCCCTCTTGATGCTGTTATTGAGTGTATCGAATACAACGAACAGCACAGTAAAAATGGCAATTACGTCAATCTTCGGGGTGAAATTCTGCCCTTTATCAACCTGAGGCAGCAGTTTAAAGAAAGCCATATTGACGTTAAGCAGCGAAATATTGTCGTGGTACAAAGCGGTGAGCAAAAAGCGGGATTTGTCGTTGACCAGTTGCAGGGTGAGCTGCAAACCGTGATTAAACCGTTAAGCAAAATATTTTCGCATCTTAGCGGGATCAGTGGCTCAACCATCTTAGGGAGTGGAGAAGTGGCGATGATCCTCGATGTACCTGCCTTGATTAGAGAGGCTGAAACGCGTCGATCGCCTCGTTATATCGGGCATGAAGAGGTGGTGCCATAGGTTTAAGGACCACGGTAAGGTGAAGTACTTATAGAGGTACGGATAAATGGGAACATGGCCCGGATGCCGCGTACTAAGGGGGGGCGTAATGACACAAAGTTTAACTCTGGCAACGTCCAGAGGCCAAGAGGACAAAGGTGTGGATATGACATTGGAGCAGCAGCAGTTCTTGACGTTTTTACTGCGAGATGAGCTGTTTGGCATCAATATCCGCCCGATTAAGGAAATTATCGAGTATGGCCAGCTGACCGTGGTGCCTATGGTGCCTGAATTCGTCCGCGGCGTGATCAATGTTCGTGGCAACGTTGTGCCCATTATTGATTTGGCATTGCGCTTTGGCTGGCCAACCACGTCTGTGACCAAGCGTAGCTGCATTGTGATTGTCGAGGTGGAAAGCGAAGGTGAACGCATTGAAATCGGAGTGGTTGTCGATGCGGTGAGTGAAGTCCTTGATATTCCGCTGGCAGATATTGAGCCCGCGCCCAGTTTTGGGGGGCCAGGCTCCGGACAGATTTTATTGAAGGGATGGGAAAAGTGAATGATGAGTTCATCGTGTTGCTAAATGTCGGCAGGGTGCTGTCCGTCGATGAATTGTCATCGCTTGAGGCGCTACAAGAATAGCCATTCTGATGCTGCAGCCGTTGGTTAAAACAGGCTGTAAAAACAGGTGATTTTTGAATGAATAATAACCGGAATATTAATCCAGGGAGGCGTTATGCTTCGTTTTAGTGACATCAGGATGAGACCTAAGTTGATCAGCCTGTTTTTGCTGGTCAGTCTGATCCCATTGGCTATCGTTGTATTTATTGCTGTAAAAGCGGCTGCGGATGCGTTGACCACAGAGTCCAATCATCAGCTTATTGCTATGCGTGATGTGAAAAAGTCCCCAGCTTGAAGGTTATTTTGCGGAGCGCCAGAGCGATTTAGGTGTTCTTGTCGATACTGTCGATACGCTACGCACCAATACGCTGAATAAACTACATGCGGTAAAAGGGAGCAAGCGGGCTCAGATAGAAGGACATTTTCGTGAACTGCAGGACGATATTGTTATCCTTGCCGAAAATGACACCGTCTCCGAGGCGTTATCAGGGTTTGATAGTGCCTATCGAAATGCTGGCCAGCAAGCCGGTGATGAGGCTGGCAGGCCGTGAACAGTCAATATGGATCGTGGCTGAGCCGTTACAAAGAGCACTACGGCTTCTATGACATGTTCCTGGTAAATGTTGATGGTGAAATTGTTTACTCGGTCTCCCAAGAAGCGGATCTCGGGCAAAATATTAAAACAGGTACTCTGCGTGACAGCGGTATTGGCCAGCTCTTTAGCAAAGCCCAGTCAGGCGTCGCTATTGAAGACTTCTCGCCTTATGCCCCATCGAATAATCAGCAATCGGCATTTATCGGTGCGCCAGTCATCAAGAATGGTGAGCTTATGGGGTGTGCTTATCATGCAGATCCCGACTGAGGGTATTGATGCCGTTATGCTGCGCGATGATAACCTCGGCGAGACGGTTGAGACTTATCTCGTCGGCAAGCAGGCAGGCAGTACTACATTACGTAGTAATTTTGTCAGCTCTGACGGGGCTGATCGCTTGATTGGTATGTCATCGAACGAATCGTTTGTTGAGGAGGCACTGGCAGGCAAGATGGTGGAAGGTATTTTCACTGATCAGAGCGGAAGGCTTCTGCTGGTATCGGCCTCTCCGTTAGAAATATATGGGCTGAGCTGGGCACTGATTTCGGCCATTGATCTTGAAGAAGCCTTTATCAGTATAAAACAGGGTGAAACAACCGACTTCCTAGCAAACTATACCCAGAAGTATGGTTACTACGATCTTTTCCTTATCCATCCCGAAGGTGACGTGTTCTACAGTGTGAGCCATGAACCGGATTACCAAAGCAATATGGTGGATGGCAAATACGCAGACTCAAATTTAGGTCAGCTGGTAAGGCAGGTGCTGCAGACTCGACAGTACGGCTTGGTCGATTTTGCGCCCTATGCCCCCCCGAGTAATGGTGAGCCTGCCGCCTTCATTGCCCAGCCGTTAATTGAGAACGGTGAGATTGAACTGGTGGTGGCCATTCAGTTGCCGCTGGAAGCTATCAATTCAATTATGCAGCAGCGAAGCGGGATGGGGGGGGAAACGGGTGAGACTTATCTGGTCGGGATGGATAAGCGGATGCGATCTGACTCATTCCTTGATCAGGAAGGGCGTTCGGTGATGGCCTCTTTTGCCGGTACGGTAGAGCGAAATGGTGTCGATACCCAGGCCACGAGTGCTGCTTTGGGAGGGGAAACCGGAATCAATCGAGTAAAGGACTATAACGGGAACACGGTATTGTCGGCTTATACCCGAGTTGATGTCGGTGATACTCACTGGGCCTTGTTGGCCGAAGTGGATGAAGCCGAGGTCAATGAGCCGATAACTAACCTGCTCATGATTGTTGGTTTGGTGATTGGTGCTGCTGTGGTACTGATTGTGTTGGTGGCAATGGTCGTTGCCTCGACCATTACCCGTCCGTTGGCAACAGCATTGCAGGTTGCCGAGGCAATGGCTACTGGCGATCTGAACAGTAAAATCGAAACAAGCAGCAAAGATGAAACCGGTCAGTTGTTGCGTAGAATGGGGCATATGAGTAATCAGCTGCGTCAGATTGTGGGGGATGTAAACAGCAATGCCAACGGTTTGGCCAGTGCTTCAGAAGAGATAAGTGCCACAGCGCAGTCTCTAAGCCAGGCAGCGAGTGAGCAGGCGGCGAGTGTCGAGGAGACCAGTGCTTCCCAGGAACAGATTGCCGCATCTGTACAGCAAAATGCCGAGAACGCCAAGATAACCGATGACCGGGCAACCAAAGCATCAAGCCAGGCAGCCGAGGGGGGACGAGCAGTAAGTGAAACCGTTATTGCGATGAAGGAAATTGCTGAAAAAATCAGCATTATCGAAGACATTGCCTACCAAACCAATCTGTTGGCACTCAATGCAGCGATTGAGGCCGCAAGGGCCGGTGAACATGGTAAAGGCTTTGCCGTGGTTGCGGCGGAAGTACGCAAGCTGGCTGAGCGTAGCCAGGTTGCCGCGCAGGAGATCAGCAATCAGGCTGGTAATAGTGTGCAGGTTGCCGAACAAGCGGGGCATTTGCTTGACGAGATTGTGCCCAGTATTACCAAAACCGCGGAGCTGGTACAGGAGATCGCTGCTACCTCGGATGAGCAGGCTAGCGGTGTGACTCAGATTAGTGTCGCAATGGGACAGATGGACCAAGTCACCCAGCAGAATGCTTCGGCTTCTGAAGAGCTGGCATCGACGGCTGAAGAAATGAGTGCCCAGGCCGAGCAGCTACAGCAGTTGATGAGCTTCTTTAAAATCAATGAGTTGCCTGCCTATGATCCAGAGAATCAGAAGTTGAATGTTACCAGCAACCATACGAGACCATCGTCAGTTTTGCCCCCCTAAGAAATCAGCGAGAAAGCCGGAAAATAAGCATCAGGAGCTGATCGAGGAGGACTTTGAAGCCTTTTAGGACGACATAGCCTCAATTGGCTGTCCCTTCGGGTAATAAATGAACGCCTAGTTGCCGCTGCAAGCTGGCAACAAGGCGCTCACCAAGAAAAGCAGTGATTCATGTGATGGCAAAAGGGAGGACGCCATGGAGTGTAAACGTGCAGTCCAGAATAAATCTGGCGATTTATTCACCCTGGATGCCATTTCTGACAGGGAGTTCGCTCGGTTTCAGCAGTTAATTTATGACCTGGCAGGTATTACTCTTGGTGAACACAAGAAAAATCTGGTTGCTGTGAGGTTGGCAGATCGGCTGCGACATTTTTCCTTAACTAGCTTTGCTGATTACTATCGGCTCTTAATGAACGATCCCCCCCTGCGGGAGAGCTGCAAATCGTGGTTGATCACCTAACGACCAATGAGACACATTTTTTCAGAGAACCCCGCCATTTTGGCTTCATCCAGAGGCAGATACTGGATAAGAGAACCTCGACGGTGCCACTTCGGTGTTGGAGTGCTGTCTGTTCAACAGGAGAAGAGCCGTATAGTTTGGCTATGCTACTGGCAAGCCATTTCGGCGAAACGGCGGATTGGACGGTGCTGGGTTCTGATATCAATTCCAATGTATTGGGCCAAGCGCGTAGCGGGCTCTATTTAAACTCGCGACAGGCTGAAATTCCGATTCGATACTTGCAGCAATATTGCCTGAAAGGTGTTCGCTCCCAGCAGGGCACATTGTTAATCAACAATCAATTGCGCCAGCATGTTCGTTTCAAACAGATCAACCTGAATGCTTCGTTGCCAAGCATAGGCTTGTTTGATCTGATCTTGCTACGCAACGTTCTTATCTATTTCTCGGCAGAAACTAAGCACGATGTTGTGTTGCGCGTGTTGGAGAAGCTCAAGCCCGGCGGCTATTTGCTCGTTGGTCATTCTGAGACGATTACAGGGATCAGTGATCAACTGCGTTTGATAAAGCCCAGTATCTACCAAAAGGTATGATGGTAATTTCATCAAGGATTCGGCATTTTTAGGTAGGTGATATGGAAAGAAAAAAAATAAAGGTAATGGTGGTCGATGATTCGGCTGTTGTTCGTCAAGTCGTATCTTCTGTGTTGAAGACCGACAGTGAAATTGAGATTTGTGGTGCTGTCGCTGATCCTCTGTTTGCGATGACAAGGATGCGAATGCAGTGGCCTGATGTCATTGTCCTTGATATTGAGATGCCTCGAATGGATGGGATTTCTTTTCTCAAAAAAATTATGGCTGAACGGCCAACTCCTGTGGTGATCTGCTCTACCTTAACGGAGAAAGGAGCGGAAACTACCATTCAGGCGATATCTGCAGGTGCGGTTGAAATTATCACCAAGCCAAAGGTCGGATTAAAAGGGTTCCTACATGATTCAGCCAAGGTGCTGATTGGTGCCGTCAAGGTGCCAGCAAGGCGAATTTAAAGCCGCTGCAGTCCGTTTCTGTTAAAGCTTCAAACTTGAAAGTTAAGCCTAAGCTGAATGCCGATAGTGTACTTGCTGCCGGAAAGGCCTCGAGCCTGAAGACGACAGAGCAAATTGTTGCAATTGGCACTTCGACGGGTGGCACCCAGGCACTTGAAATCGTATTAAAGGCCCTGCCTCGGTTGTCTCCGGGAATCGTTGTTGTTCAGCATATGCCTGAGAAATTCACCGCCGCTTTTTCAGAGCGGCTTAATAGCTTATGTGAGATCGACGTCAAAGAGGCCAAACACAGAATGCGCGTACTAC
>LLEM01000060.1_pt1 | contig 25378 bp, 31 predicted proteins | sample 595841 | NCBI WGS metagenome assembly LLEM01 (sample SAMN02919313, study PRJNA255460) | bioreactor metagenome | biome: chemostat; feature: culture 2012_10.2; material: sediment; isolation source: day64 10degC chemostat 2012 inoculated with Wadden Sea sediment taken from... | place: Germany: Bremen ...
GATTGAGGAAATAAACCTAACGTGCCCTCAGATCCAATCATTAAATGAGCAAGAATATCAATAGGGTCATCAAAGTCTATTAATGAATTAATAGCATAACCCGTAGTGTTTTTAAGTCGATATTTGTGGCTAATTAGCTGATGTAATTCTGAATTAGCACGCGTTTTCAACGCTAATGTATTTAAATCATTTAGCAGGTTGGCATGTGTTATTTTAAAGTTGTCAATGCTAGTTTGATCTGCTGTATCTAAAACAGAACCATCGTGTAAAACAATTTTTATGCTGTCTAAGGTATGGTAACTATTTTGCGCTACACCACAGCACATACCACTAGCATTATTGGCTGCAATACCTGCTACTTTGCATGTGTTAATTGACGCTGGATCAGGCCCAATTTTACGGCCATAAGGTAGTAAATATTTATTTGCATCAGCGCCAATAACACCAGGACCTAATTTTATTTTAAGTCCTAAATCTAATATTTCATAGTCTCGCCAGCGAGTAGTTAACATAATCAAAATTGATTCGGATTGTGCTTGTCCTGATAGGCTTGTGCCCGCTGCTCTAAAAGTAACTGCGAGGTTTGCCATAGCCGATTCTTTTAAAGCCGTGACAACCTCTTCTTCGGTATCTAACATCAAAACAATTTGTGGTACTAACCGATAAAAACTGGCATCAACACCAAAGGCTAATCGTTTGGCGTAACTAGTAATAATACGTTCTTTAGGTAGAAACTGAGCTAATTTAATAGCTAAATTCTGATATTGCGGTAATAACATTACAAATTCTCTCATTAACTATTTAACCTGAGCTCGGCTTAACAAATGTTTCTCTAGCTGCTGTTTTTCCTTACTTCTGTGTTAAATTTACTTGCAATAGGCCAGCTATTGACGCGAAATTTGCCTTGAATTAAGAAAAACTATCAAGCTAGAGATATATCAGAAATAATTTTTACTGGTATTTCAATTTGTTAACTATCTCTTAGACCGAGTTCAGGTTATTTAAACGTTGAACATCAGCTCTTCGTAAACACATTGTATTCTATAAAGTTTTAAATAAAACTAATAAGCTTATTAAAAGTTCTACACTATTACATTTTTTGTCTAGATAATATCGGTAAATATACGTATTTTTTCTACGTGTTTACCCTTAGTTTTTTTATTTTGTTTCTTTTAGGTTGAACTGATTATTTTTTGCGTCTTGGTATGGCTTAAGTATAATACAAAGTTCATTATCCCCTTTGGCTTCTTCACTATATTATGAAAAACACTTCTATTATATGCATTGTGCTACTGTTTTTAACTGCTTGTTCTACTTCTTCTACAGGTCGCAAGCAAGTGTCACTTTATTCTGATGATGAACTAAATCATATGGGAATAACTTCATTTGAACAGATGAAAAAAGAAATTCCTATTAGTAAAGACAAAGCAACGAATGATTTTGTATTTTGTGTTGCGAAGGCTATTACAACCAATGTGCCAGAATCTGCGCATCAAGGTGATTGGGAAGTGGTTGTTTTTGATTCTGAACAAGTTAATGCGTTTGCTTTACCAGGTGGTAAAATAGGGGGGGTTTATACAGGCATTTTAAATGTTACCGAGAACCAAGACCAACTAGCGGCCATTATGGGGCATGGAAGTAGGCCATGTGCTTGAGCATCATTCTAATGAACGATTATCGGCTGATAAGCTGTCAAATGTTGGGTTGGCCGTTGCAGCGTTAGCAATAGGCGCTAGCGAAGTAGAAAATAAAGGCCTTTGGGTTGCGGGCTTAGGCATAGGCGTTCAATATGGTTTGATTATGCCTTATAGCCGTTCTCATGAAAGCGAAGCAGATATTGTTGGTCAAGATTTAATGGCTCATTCTGGATTTGATCCACAAGCCAGTGTTCAACTATGGCAAAACATGGCTAAGTTGAGCGAAACTTCGCCACCTGAATTTATGTCTACACATCCCTCAAATGAAACACGTATTAAACAGCTAAATAATCACTTGACTGTATCTCAACCCTATTATTTGACATCAGCGACGCCGTATCCGCCTCACCCCCCCGGCTTCCCCCCCAGGGGTATGTGCAGATGCTCGGGGTATTCATGGATACGATTGTGATCTGCTCGGCAACGGTTGCCATCATCTTGATGTCTGGTGAATACGTACCGCATGGCGAAATCACCGGCATTGAGTTGACTCAGCGCGCACTCAGCTCGCAAGTTGGTGGTTGGGGGTTCGATCTTTATCGCGGTAGCCATTTTCTTCTTTGCTTTCACCTCGCTGGTGGCGAATTATTCGTACGCCGAAACCAACCTGATCTTCCTTGAGCACAATCATAAAGCAGGCTTGACAGTCTTTAGGATCGTTGTTTTGGGGATGGTGATGTTCGGTGCAATGGCTGATCTTCCTACGGTATGGGGCAATGGCGGATGTCTCGATGGGGATGATGGCGATCATCAACCTGATTGCCATTGTGTTGCTCTCGGGCACTGTGGTGAAGTTGGCTCAGGATTACAACAAGCAGCTGTCGTTGGGGTAAGGTGCCTACGTTCGACAGTAATGATTACCCTGAGCTACATGCTCAGCTGGAAGAAGGGATCTGGGACCAGTCAGGTAAGCATTGATTGGCCTTACCTATTAGAAAAATAACCACAGCCACGCGACTATCGCGTGGTTTTTTTTTACATCGGTGTTAATCTTTCGTGCAGTTAGCCTTAATGAGAATAAAGCCTTATGTTAATTGTGGTTTCTCCAGCAAAAACACTTGATTATGAATCGCCTCTGGCAACACAGAACTATACTCAGCCTGAGCTGACCGAGCATTCGGCTGAGCTTATTGAGGTGTGTCGAAAGCTAACGCCAGTGGATATTGCTAGCTTGATGAAGGTCAGTGATAAAATTGCTGGCTTGAATGCTGCCCGTTTTGCTGAGTGGCAGCCGGAATTTACTACGGATAATGCCCGCCAGGCTATTCTGGCCTTCAAGGGTGATGTATACACGGGGTTGGCTGCAGAAACGCTGTCTGAAGAGGGCTTTGCCTATGCGCAACAGCATCTTCGCATGTTATCTGGTCTTTATGGCTTGCTGCGACCGCTTGACTTGATGCAGCCATATCGCCTTGAGATGGGGACCAAGCTTGCCAATCCTCGCGGTACCAATCTGTACCAATTTTGGGGTGATATTATTACCGATAAATTGAATGCTGCTCTGGCTGAGCAAGGCGATAAGGTATTGGTCAATCTGGCCTCGAACGAGTATTTTAAGTCGGTTAAGCCGAAGAAACTGGATGCGCAACTGATCACCCCGGTGTTCAAGGACTGCAAGAACGGCAATTACAAGGTCATAAGCTTTTACGCCAAAAAAAGCACGAGGCATGATGGCTCGCTATATTCTTGATAGTAAAATTGATTCTGTAGAAGGCCTGAAGCAGTTTGATGTCGCGGGGTACTATTTTGTTCCGGCAGAGTCGACGGATAAGGAATTGGTCTTCAAGCGGGATGAGCAATAATTGCGGCTATATTAAGTTCTTGGTAGATAAAACAAAGGCAGGGATATTCCCTGCCTTCTGTTGTAAAGGAGCTGTCTTTGGCAAGGCCTTTATTTACTCTCTGGCTTTGACTGTGCAGCTTTCTTTTTCTTCTTTGCGGCTTTCTTCACTTTTGCAGCCTTGAGCTTTTTGTCGATTTTTACTTTTTTCTTCTTAACTGTCTTCGACTTTTTGCTCGCGGGACGCAATCCGTTGATAAAGCGCTCTGGCACCTCTTCTTTCATGTAGCGGCCTACACGTTCGATCATTGACTGATCGTGTGCTTCGATTAGCGAGATAGCCGTTCCTTTTTTACCGGCGCGGGCTGTACGACCGATGCGGTGCAGATAGACATCGGCAGTGCGAGGCATATCAAAGTTAATCACGTGGCTAACATCCGGTAGGTCGATACCACGGGCAGCAACGTCGGTTGCAAGCAGGACGTTGACTTCACCATCGCGAAAACGGGCGATGGCATTGTTACGCGATATCTGTGCCATTTCGCCTTGGATCCAGCTGCACTTGATGTTCATTGCGGTTAGCTGATCACGTAGCTCACCAAGACGCTCTCGTGTTTTGATAAACACGATACTGCGCTCGGCCTGATGGTTTAGGATATTTTCCAGCAGTGCCAGCTTGTGATTCATATCATCACAACGCAGGTATAGCTGGTGGATTTTTTTGCGCTCGCGGCGTGAAGGCTCCGAGTTTACCTCTACAGGTTCAGTCAGAATAGTTTGTGAGAATTCACGAACCCCCTTTACCTTCCAGCGTCGCTGAAAATAGCAGGCTTTGACGACGCCAGCGACACTCTTTGTTGATGCGCTCGACGATTTTGGTAAAGCCCATATCCAGCATTCGGTCGGCTTCATCAAGGATCAGACACTCAATGGCACGGCAGTCAAAGCGTTCTGTCTCTATGTATTCCATCAGGCGGCCCGGTGTTGCCACCACGATATCCTGGGTCTTGCCCAGTAGCTCGGCATGATCGTCATAAGAGATACCACCAGTGATCGTGAAGATTTTCTGGTTGGTGAATTTTGCCAGCGCACGCGCCTGTTCGGCAACTTGGATTGCCAGCTCACGGGTTGGGGGTTAACACCAGTACGCGCGCAGGCCCCCGGTTTTTTACGCGGGAAGTCTTGTAGGTGCTGAAGCATTGGCAGAAGAAATGCGGCAGTTTTTCCGGTACCGGTTGGAGCGGAAGCCAGAATATCTCTACCGTCCAGGGCATGAGGGATAGCCTGGGCCTGAACAACGGTCGGCCGGTCATAGCCGACTTCTTCAATCGCTTGTAATAGCTCGCTATCTAACTCTAATTCGGAAAAGTCTCTCACCAGTCGTTTCTCCTCGGGAATAAGACTAACGCCAGCCATTACTCAAAAGATGCTCGGAGTAACGGCGAGAGGCATTGATATAAGGGGGGGCGGCATTATAGAGATAATTGCCGCAAGTATCACCGATTAAAGTATAAAAACTTCGTGATAAAGTCATCTTGCACCTGCTTGGCTCAGGTATGTAGTCAAAGCTTAAGGTAAAAATCACGGGTCAGGGCTGTGAATGAAGCGGAGTATTCCCCCCTGGCGATGGATAGATAGCAGCTCGGTGCGCATATCGCCAGGTTGTGCTGACAGTGTTATCAGCAGGCGGCTGACGGGCTTTTTCTCAGTGCTGCGGACTTCACATAGCCGGCGGCAGAAAAGCTGATAAGTCGGTGCCAGCTCGATGAGATGCCTACCTTCATTCACGGGGGAGGATAAGGCTGGCGGATCCTGTTTCACTGAGCAAGTGTCGGATAGTAACCAGTAGCTTTGAGTGGGTCAGGCTGCCGGTATGGCGAGCGGTCGCCCGAGACTGGCAGTCAGCCAGTATACCTGAATTAAAATACGGGGGGATTGCAGATGATTGTGCTGAAGCGGCCGGCTGGCTGCAGGGCTGCCCAGAGCTCAACATTTTGTTCAATGCATTGAAGGCGATCAGACCACGGTGATTGCACGAAGTTCTGGTTAGCCGCGTTGGCGGCTGCGTGATCAATTTCGACAGCTACAATTGGAGGGGGGCTGTCGCGGCTGTGCGCTGAGCCGCAATTAATGCCAATAGTCCGCTGCCGGTACCAATATCGAGGAGCGGGCCATGCAGAGATAGTTCCGCCCCAAGCCCCCAGGAGTACTCCGTCGGTACTGACCGGCATCCCACAGCCAAAATCATCAACGTGGAACTGTTTGAAAGTAAAGCCTTTTGCCATCTGAATCTCCGAAAAATTCAATATTGGCAGCCTTTTTCCGTTCAAACTGGCTGCCAGCACCATTGGATCAGCATTATAACCAGTTAGCTTTAGACTGAAGAGTATTTTAATTTTGTTAATTTGTTGTTGTTTGGATATTAATGCTATTTTTTATCTTTTTAATAACCGTTATTTCTTGGTGGTATGTTTTTGATTTGGCTTTCAAATTGGTTTGTTATGCTGGTTTTTGAGGTGGCAAGCCAAAGATTGTGGTGTTTTTGACTGGGTGGTTGCTTATTGTTCTCTTTTTCTTCATTATGCTGCGATACATGTCACATTTAGCAATAAGTAAATTGTGACAAATAATTCTAAATACGCAGACACAACATATACAGACAGAGTGGAAGGTGCAGTTTGAAAAAAACACTCAAAACAACAGACATACTAGCGTTAGGTTTTATGACCTTCGCGTTCTTTTTAGGGGGGGCTGGTAATATCATTTTCCCACCTCAGGCGGGTCAACAAGCCGGTGAACATTTAGTTCCTGCTATGCTTGGCTTCCTTTCGACGGGGGGGTTAGCTTACCGCTTATCGCTATTATTGCTGTAGCATTGGCTGGTGGTTGGAAAGGCCTGACCCGTGATTTGCCGTCCAAGGCAGCAACGCTGCTTGCGGTATTGATTTTTATCGTTATAGGTCCTGCATTCGCAGCACCGCGTGCTGGTCTCGTAGCTTACGAGATGGGTGTGAAACCGTTTATTGCAGATGCCGGTCAGCTTAGCCTAACTATTTTCTCTATTGTCTTTTTTGCTATCGCTCTGTTTCTTTCTCGTTCGCGCGGCAACTTGGTCGATATGGTTGGTAAATTCCTGACCCCCTATTTTGTTTGTTGCTCTTGTTGCTCTGGCTATCGCTGTTGTGGTTAATCCACAAGATGCTATTGAAGCGGCGAAAGGCGATTATATCGAAATGCCATTCATTAAAGGTTTCGTTGAAGGTTACAACACGCTAGATGCTGTTGCTGCCTTGCTGTTTGGTATGGTGATTGTTGATGCGGTTCGCAGTAAAGGCGTGACGGATGAGACGGCGACACGTAAGTATCTTATTTGTGCAGGTTTGATTGCTGCTGCGGGTCTGGCTTTTGTTTATGTATCACTGTTCTATCTTGGTGCTACAAGTGTTGAAATAGCCGCGAATGCCGCGAACGGTGGTGATATTCTAGCGATTTATGTTGCAGCACTGTTTGGTCCTGCCGGACAGATGATTTTGTCGCTGATCGTTTTATTGGCTTGTTTGACGACGGTTGTTGGCCTGATAAGTGCTTGTTCCGAGTACTTCTCGACACTAACTAGTTGGTCATACGAGAAATGGGTAACAGTACTTGCTGTGATTTGCTGTGTGGTAGCCAATGTAGGTTTGAACCAGTTAATCAAAATTTCCTTACCGGCACTGTTTGCTCTGTATCCGATTGCGATGGCTTTGGTTATTCTAACGTTTATCCGTCGTTGGTTACCGAATCCTGCATTGTCATACCGAGTGGTTATGTTGGTAGCATTGTCATTCAGCATGATTGATGCTGCTAAGGTGTCAGGCTTTGATGTCACGGCATTTAAAATTATTCCGTTATTTGACTACGGTATGGCATGGTTGCTTCCAACCACAATTGCTTTGGTAATTACACGCTTTGTGGGTGGCTCTTCCATCCAGGCAGAACAACAGACTGCTTAATTTAGTCTGTTGAAAAACAATACGGGATGCCAATGGCATCCCGTTTTTTTGGGGCGAGCCGGATTACAGCGTTTCGCTGTACTCTGTTAGAATTTGCTCGCACCATTGGGTGATACGATCATCACTAAACTCATACTGGCTGTCTTCATCCAGCGCCAAGCCGACAAAGAACGTCTTATCGTCGGTCAAGGCTTTTGAGGCTTCAAACTGATAACCTTCGTTAGGCCAGTAGCCGACAAAGTTTGCGCCAGTAGGAAGCAGTTTGTCATGCAGCATGCCCATCGCATCGAGGAACCACTCGGTATAGCCTTCCTGATCACCAAGGCCGAACAGGGCGACGGTTTTTCCTTCTAGCGTTACTCCGTCCAGCTGTTTCCATACGGCTTCCCAGTCTTCTTGCAACTCACCAAAGTCCCATGTCGAGATCCCTAGGATCAGCATGTCGAAATTATTCATCGTGCTGATATCCGCGTCTTTGATGTTGTGCAGTTCGACCAGCTCTGCGCCGATACAGTCACGGATTTTCTCTGCTGCCATTTCGGTGTAACAGGTGGTTGAGCCGTAGAATAAGCCAATTTTCATGCTGCTAGTCCAGTTGGTTTGTGCATTAGAACAATAGCCGGAGATTTTACCTAGGTTGAAGGCTATTGACTAATTCTGTGTGCTGTTGGTTGGCACAGACACTAAGTGAAGTAAATATAGCCATCAAACCGTTGAGAAGTTTGGCTGCTAAATGACAAGTTACTTTTGCCCTTAAATAGACTACCATGACAAAACTACTGTGTATTTATCCATGCGTTATGGATTGGTCGATTGGTTAGAGGTTGTGGTGGAAAACGACGAAGTGGTCATTGAGCGGTTTCTCGATGCAATGTGGATGGAGCGGGGGGTTGTCTGAAAATACCCTCATTTCGTACCGCAACGACTTAAGCAAACTGCGCCGTTGGATCGAGCAGGAAAAGATCAGCTTTGAGAGCGCCTCGGTAGACGATTTGCAGCGTTACCAGCAATGGTTGTTTGACGCTGGCTATAAGCAGACCTCCCGCGCACGGATGGTCTCGGCGATCCGGCGGCTCTACCAGTATCTGCACCGGGAGAAAGTTCGGGAGGACGACCCTAGTGTGATGCTGGTCAGTCCGAGCTGCCTAAGCGGCTGCCGAAAGATATCAGCGAAGAGCAGGTTGATGCCCTGCTAGATGCGCCCGATCCCAATGATCCTATTGAGCTGCGGGACAAGGCGATGCTGGAGCTGCTCTATGCGACAGGGTTGCGTGTTACCGAGCTGGTCAGCCTGACGATGGAAAATGTCAGCCTGCGTCAGGGGGGTGGTACGGGGTCATCGGTAAAGGTAACAAAGAGCGGCTGGTCCCGATGGGGAGAAAATGCCGTTGACTGGATTGAGCAATTTCTTGAGATCGGTCGTCCGCAGTTGCTGGGCGAGAAAAGCTCTGATGTTGTGTTTCCTAGCAAGCGTGCCAAGCAGATGACACGACAGACCTTCTGGCACCGGATAAAGCACTACGCCGTGTTGGCAGGTATTGATTCGGATAAACTCTCTCCCCCATGTAATGCGCCATGCTTTTGCTACGCATCTACTTAATTACGGTGCTGATCTACGGGTTGTCCAGATGTTGCTTGGTCATAGCGATTTGTCTACCACGCAAATCTATACACATGTGGCAACAGAGCGACTCAAGCAACTACACGAAACACATCACCCAAGGGCTTGATGAGCGGCCGTAGGGCTAAAGCGCTAAATGCGATATACTAGTTGCTTATAAATGGGATGGTTATACTGAAAGAGCCGATTTATTAATTGAACTATGAAAGATTTTCGGACTCTTAAGGGTCTTATTGGTTATCCATAATTTTGCTGAAAGGAAATAGTCGAATGCACTTTTTTGGCCGTACGATACTTGCAACCGCTGTGGCACTCACTGCTTTTACAGCAGCGGCTAAACCTGATGATGCTGCAATCAAGACGAAACTGAGTGGATTGGGACTTGCTCCGGTCTCTATTACACCATCTCCGTTTTCTGGTCTGAACGAAGTAGTGACAGATCGTGGGATCATTTATGTTTCTGATGACGGTAACTATTTCCTTGCTGGCCAGCTATATCAAAATGATGGTGCTCAGCCCGTCAACCTGACGGAGCAGAAAATGGCCAAGCTGAACAAGGTTAAGCTGAAAGGCATGGAAGACGAGATGATCGTGTACCCTGCCAAAGACGAGAAATATGTCGTTACCGTATTCACCGATACCAGCTGTGGTTACTGCCGCAAGCTCCATAGTGAAATGCAGTCCTACAATGATGCTGGTATCACTATCCGTTACTTGGCTTTCCCGCGTGGTGGTGAACGTTCGCGCAACTTTGCCGAGATGAGTGCTATCTGGGGGGGAGCGAAAGATACAGCCAAGGCGATGAATGATGCCAAGAACGGCCAGTTTGATATCAGTGGTTCTTCCCAGCGCGAAGATCTTGTTCGTAAACATTATCAGCTTGGTGTTGCGATGGGAGTCAGCGGTACTCCGGCGATGATTCTGGAAGACGGTACCATGCTGCCGGGCTACCAACCTGCCGGTATGCTGCGCAAGATGCTAGATAGCCGAAGCTAACAGTATTGCCAGACGGTTATACTAACCCGAGTTCGAGAGATCGAATTCGGGTTTTTATATTGGGTTTTTATATTGAGTATATAATGCCTAGATTCATCCCCCTCAGAACCCAGCATAGACTTAGCCTTGTTATGATTGAAATTAAACGTCGCCCACCGGCCGATACTGCCGGTTTTTCCGATGCAATCCACCCGCTGTTAAAGCGGATTTATGCCAGCCGAGGTTTGGCCGGTGATGCTGATCTTGAGCGCGGAGCCCGAGGTCTGCTGGGGGGGTTTAACCAGTTACACGGCATTGAACCTGCCGTGCAGCTGCTGGTGTCGGCGCTGGCGGATAACCGGCGGATCATTATCGTCGGTGATTTTGATGCTGACGGCGCGACGAGCGCGGCGTTGTCTGTGTTGGCGCTTAAGATGTTGGGCTGCCGCAATGTTGATTACTTAGTTCCCAACCGTTTTGATGATGGTTATGGTTTGAGCCCGGAGGTGGTTGCTCAGGTAGAGGAGCGAGGTGCCGAGCTGATCATGACGGTGGATAATGGTGTCTCGTCGATTTCGGGCGTGGCGGCAGCAAAAGCCAAAGGCATTCAGGTATTGGTGACTGATCACCACTTGCCGGGGGGAGAATTACCGCAAGCTGATGCTATCGTGAATCCTAATCTGCATGAATGCGGTTTCCCGTCTAAGTCGCTCTGTGGTGTCGGGGTAGCATTTTATCTGATGCTTGCCTTGCGGGCAGAGTTGCGTCAAAACGGATGGTTTGGCCAGCAGGGGATTGCGGAGCCTAATTTGGCCGAATTGCTGGATTTGGTGGCACTGGGCACCGTTGCTGATGTTGTCGCGCTGGATGGAAATAATCGTATTTTGGTTCACCAGGGGCTGCAACGTATTCGTGCAGGTAAATGCCGGCCGGGGATCCAGGCGCTTATTGAGGTTGCCAACCGCGATCCGGCACGACTGGTGTCGAGCGACTTGGGTTTTGCTCTTGGCCCTCGAATCAATGCCGCAGGACGTTTGGATGATATGTCGTTCGGTGTCGAGCTGCTGCTGTGTGACAATATTCAGGCAGCCCGGCGAATGGCATCGGAACTTGATGCACTGAACCAGACCCGAAAAGAAATCGAGCACGGCATGAAAGAAGAGGCCCTGGCTATCTGTGAGCGCCTTCAGTTCAACCAACAAGACATGCCCTATGGTTTGGCTCTGTTCCAGCGTGACTGGCATCAGGGAGTGATTGGCATTCTGGCTTCACGGATCAAGGAGCTGTATCACCGTCCGGTGATAGCCTTTGCCGATGCCGGCAATGGCGAAATCAAAGGTTCGTGTCGTTCTATTCCTGGCCTGCATATGCGTGATGTCCTTGATCTTATCGATACCCAGAACCCGGGAATGATAGCTAAGTTTGGTGGTCATGCCATGGCGGCAGGGCTGACAATCCCCGAAGACAAACTGGCAGCTTTTAGCAGGGCGTTTGATTTGGCGGTGCGCAAGGAGCTGGATGAAGACGCACTCAAGGGCGTTTTGTTGACCGATGGCGAGCTCAATAACCATGAGCTGAATTTGCAAACTGCTGAGTTGCTGCGATCGGGCGGCCCTTGGGGACAGCAGTTCCCGGAGCCAATGTTTGACGGTACGTTCCGTCTTCTGCACCAAAAACTAGTAGGGGGGCAAGCATTTGAAAATGATGCTCGAGCCCGTAGCGGGTGGCAGCGTTATCGATGGTATTGCCTTCAATATTGATATCCGCCGTTGGCCGGATGCCTCGGTGCAGCAAGTTCAGTTAGTGTATCGTCTGGATGTGAACGAATTTCGGGGGTAATTGCAGTGCCCAGCTGATGATTGAGCATATTGAAGCATTATAATCGAAGCTGAAAGTGGCGCTTTCCGGTGTCGTACTGTGATCAACATCGTAATCCCCTCGTCGCCGAGGGGGGGTAAACAAATTATTTCAAGACGGTGACGACACTGTTTCTGTGACCAAGGTTGAAAAATAAATTCGCCGATAACCTTTCTTCCCCTCTGTATATTCTATCTACAATTCGATAGAATTCATCGGATATGTCCGTTTCGGCTATGAAGAGTGGCAATGTTCGAGATTAATCCTATTAAAAACCGACTTGAGGATGTGTCAGTACGTACTGATATCCTTAGGGGGTACCTTTGACTATGATGCCAAGAAAGAGCATCTAGAAGAGGTCAATGCAGAGCTAGAGCAACCAGATGTATGGAATGAGCCAGAACGTGCTCAGGCTCTGGGTAAAGAACGCGCAGCACTAGAGGCTGTGGTTGATACTATCGATCAGCTTGATCAAGGCGTGGAAGACGTTGAAGGTCTGCTTGAGCTGGCCGTTGAAGAAGACGATCAGGAAACGTTTGACGAGATCGAGCCGGAACTGGCAGAACTGGAAGCCAAGCTTGCTAAGCTGGAGTTTCGCCGTATGTTTGCTGGCGATCACGACGAGTCAGATTGTTATATCGATCTTCAGGCGGGTTCTGGTGGTACCGAGGCTCAGGACTGGACCTCGATGCTGCTGCGCATGTACTTGCGTTGGGCTGATGCGAAGGGTTTCAAGACTGAAGTTATCGAAGTGTCTGAAGGTGAAGTCGCGGGTTTGAAATCAGCAACGGTTCGCATTAGTGGCGAGTATGCTTACGGTTGGCTGCGTACCGAAACCGGTGTTCACCGTCTGGTACGTAAATCACCGTTCGATTCAGGTGGCCGCCGCCATACCTCGTTTGCTTCAGCATTTATCTACCCTGAAGTTGATGACAACATTGCCATCGATATTAACCTATCTGATCTACGTATTGACGTATACCGTGCATCAGGTGCAGGTGGTCAGCACGTCAACACCACTGAGTCTGCGGTGCGAATTACTCACCTGCCGACCAATACTGTGGTGCAGTGCCAAAATGACCGTTCTCAGCACAAGAACAAAGATCAGGCGATGAAACAGTTGAAAGCAAAACTGTTCGAGCTTGAGATGCAAAAACAAAATGCTGAGAAGCAGGCCAACGAAGACTCGAAGTCTGACATTGGCTGGGGGCAGCCAGATTCGTTCATACGTACTGGATGACTCCCGTATTAAAGATTTGCGTACCGGGGTGGAAAATCGTAACACCCAAGCGGTACTGGACGGCGACTTAGACCGTTTTATTGAAGCTAGCCTGAAATCAGGTCTGTAACCGAATTCGGTTAAAAATTTAAGGTTAACCCATGACTGATCAATTACAAGATGAGAATAAGCTGATTGCCGAGCGTCGCGCGAAACTGGATATGATTCGCGAGAACTGTAAGGCAGCTGGTCACCCGAATGACTTCCGTCGCGATAGCTTAGCGGCAGACCTGCAGGCCAAATTCGGTGAACTATCGAAAGAAGAGCTGGAAGAAGCGGGCAACGTAGTTGCTATCGCAGGCCGTATTATGGCCAAGCGTGGTCCATTCCTGGCAATCCAGGATGTGTCTGGTCGTATCCAGGCATACGCAGATAAAACGGTTCAGAAAGAGCTTAAAGAAAAATACTCTGGTCTGGATATCGGTGACATCATCGGTATTAAAGGTGCGCTGCATAAGTCAGGTAAAGGTGATCTTTACGTGAACATGAATGAGTACGTGCTGCTGACTAAAGCACTGCGTCCGCTACCGGAGAAGTTCCACGGCCTAACGGATCAGGAGATGCGCTATCGTCAGCGTTACGTTGACCTGATTGTTAACGAAGATTCTCGCAAAGCGATGGTGATGCGTTCTAACGTCGTTAGCGCGATCCGTAACTTCATGACCACGAAAGGCTTCATGGAAGTTGAAACACCAATGATGCACGTGATCCCGGGTGGCGCGACAGCACGTCCGTTCATTACGCACCATAACGCGCTAGATATCGACATGTACCTGCGTGTTGCGCCAGAGCTTTACCTGAAGCGTCTGGTTGTCGGTGGCTTCGAGCGTGTGTTCGAAATTAACCGTAACTTCCGTAACGAAGGTTTGTCTCCTCGTCATAACCCTGAATTCACGATGATGGAGTTCTATATGGCGTATGCAGATTACAACGATCTGATGGATCTGACCGAAGAAATGCTAAGCAGCATCGCGACGGATCTTTGTGGTTCACCAAAACTGCCATACGGCGAACACGAGATTGACTTTGGTGGCCCATACACTCGTATGAGCATGCTAGATGCAATCAAACTGTACAATCCAGACCATGCTGCGATCCAGGCGCTGACTTATGAGCAAGTTGCTGATCGTGAGCACATGGCAGACATCGCACGTGGTTTAGATATCTACGTTGAGAAGTTCTGGACCTGTGGCCAGCTACTGGAAGAGATCTTTGGTGAAACAGCTGAGCCTCAGCTAATGCAGCCAACGTTCATCACTGAGTACCCAGCAGATATTTCTCCGCTGGCGCGTCGTAATGATGATAACGACTTCATTACTGACCGTTTTGAGTTCTTTATCGGTGGCCGCGAAGTGGCGAATGGTTTCTCTGAGCTTAACGATGCACAAGATCAAGACGAGCGTTTCAAGGCACAGGTAAATGCTAAAGACGCTGGTGATGATGAAGCAATGTACTACGATGCTGACTACATTACGGCACTGGAACACGGCCTGCCACCGACAGCTGGTCAGGGGTATTGGTATCGACCGTCTGGTGATGCTGTTTACCAACACGCACACGATTCGTGACGTGATTCTGTTCCCGGCAATGCGCCCTCAGAGCAATGCTTAATACCGGATAAGGTATCTCGATATAATAAGCCACCCCCCGACGGTGGCTTTTTTATATAATAAATCAGAGCTTTATCAGAAAGATGTATCCCTTAGTTGCATTTGGTTGGTGTATTATTGCCGGTGAATCAATTCTCACCTCAAATAATCAACAATAAGGGATTACCATGAAATTCCGCATTGCGTCATTGGCCATTGCTACCACCTTGTTATCTGGTTGTATGTCAACCCAGCTAGTCCCGCCACCGTCGGATTTTGTCGGCAATCTGCCTGACGAATACAAAGAAAAACTCAATACACTGAATGATCAGCCTTCTACTCCGTTCCGAGGCGGTGTTCAGACTTTCCAGTTTGACGAAGCGGCGTCTTTGCTGACAGTTGTCTACCGTTTGCCCAACCCGCGCTGGTACTGGAATACACGTAAATCAGAAGCGGAAAAAGACGTATTTCCATATGTTTGCGAGCAGTTTGGCGGCGTAATAGATCATGGGGGGCTGGGGGGGTACGCTACTGGTATGTTGGCAATGGTGGTTTTACCACGGATGTTGTTACAACAGAAGTCTGTACCCAGCTTGAGCAGTCTAAAGACAGCTAATTATTGCTAATTTTTACCATCTCTTCAGTTGCCATTTTTTCAGCAACTGCAACTGAAGAGGTGTTTTTATCGTATTTTGCCTGATTTCCTATAGTGGAAAATGTTCAGTTTTTATTCCTATAGTGAATTAATGTGTGTGATTAAATTCACATTACCAGTATTTCCCCCCCTCCATTAACAGAATGATATTCTGCGAATATTGTTCTATTTCTCCTGCTGATAAGTCGCAGATATCTAAATGATTTAGTCTGTTGTTCTGTGATTTGTCTGATCTAATAGTGTTTAATCTTGTGTTTTATTTGTGTCATATTTGTAAAGATTGTTCTTTTCAGTCGAATTGATCTGTGTAAAATGTCGCCCAACCCACGAGGAACAGTGGGAACAGGAAGTAAGCGAAACTTAAATAAGCACAACCTACTGGAGGTGGACGATGAAGAAATCGCTATCAGGAAAAATATTCGCAGGCCTATTTGCTGGTCTGATTATAGGTACCGCGATTCAGTACCTGTTTAACGGCGTGACATTAATGGATACCTACGCACTTGGCCTGGCAGAAGGTGCTGGCGGGATGTTTGTATCACTAATTAAGCTATTGGTCGTGCCATTAGTCTATGTCTCGATTGTATGCGGTATCGTTGATCTGAAAGACATCACGGCATTTGGTCGCTTGGGGTGGTAAAACCTTTGGTCTCTACATTATTAATACCATCATCGCGATTACTGCGGCCCTGACGGTTGGGATGATTTTCCAGCCAGGTGCAGATGCGAACTTGGCAGGTACGGTCTCAGAAGCGGTTGAGCTGACAACCACTGAAACCCCCCCGGATATTTTCTCACTGATTGTTAACATCGTCCCTAGCAACCCAGTACAAGCTTTTGCCAGTGGAGATATGCTGCAAATTATCTTCATGGCTATTCTGACAGGTCTTGCTATTCAGGCTCTTGATAGTCGTGGTGGCCCTGCCATCAAGACATTCAAGATGGCTAATGAAATTATGATGAAGCTGGTTGGTCTGGTGATGAGCCTGGCACCGTTCGGTGTGTTTGCCCTGATGATTCAGCTTGGTGCTACACTGGATGGCAACACCTTGATGTCGGTTGCCGGTTATGTCGCACTCGTTGTTGCCATGCTGGTGTTCTGGATTTTCTTCTTTTATCCGATGATGGTTGGCCTGACTACGGGGATCAAACCGTCTCAGTTCCTGCGTCATACCCGTGAGCAGATCCTGTTCTCTCTATCAACAGCAAGCTCGAATGCAACCATTCCGGTTACGATGCGTACTCTGACAGATAAGATTGGTGTGTCGAAGTCAGTTGCTGGTTTTGGTGTACCGTTAGGTGCGACCATGAACATGTCGGGGCGTATCTATCTATATCGCATTGGCTACTATCTTCGTTGCCAACGCTTTTGGCCAGCCTATCAACAGCGCTGACCTGTTTACTCTGGGGGGGCTGACTATTCTGCTGCTGTCTATCGGTGCCGGTGGTGTTCCTGGTGGCGGTGTGGTCATGGTAGGTGTATTGCTTCACCAACTAGGTCTACCGCCAGAGGGTCTAGCGATTGTTGCTGCTGTTGACCGTATCAATGATATGTTCTGTACTAGCTCAAACGTGGTCGGTGATACTGCTGTTAACACCATCGTAGCGAAAAGCGAAAATGAAATTGGTGTTGAAACTGCCGACGCTCAGGCAGAGACAGTAACAGTGAGTTAACTCACAGTAAGATGATGATTTAAAAGCGCCTTCGGGCGCTTTTTGCGTTTTGGTACGATAAATAATGTGAAACCATTACCAAGATATTAATTATAATAGTAAACGAGTTGCATTATTTTGAGAGGGCGACTTATCATCAAGTAAGTGGTGGTTTTATTGCAGCAATAAGCCAAAGCCGTTAGCAACCGGGTTTGATTTTTGATAACAGGCAGATGGAAAGGCGGTAAAGGAATGAAGACAGAATTGAAGCGAGCTTCAGCCCTGGGAACATTAATCGTTCTAGGGGGGGCAATAATATACCCTGGATAACGACATTAGAGCAGGCAGGTTGGCGCTGCCATCGCTGCTGTGATCTTCGTACTGCCGAATCATTGTTATTGGAGGTGGGCCCCTGTATTGGTGTGGTTGATCTTACCCAGGATAACTTCAGCCTAAATGGTATTGCCGGAGTGGTTAACCGCAACAAGCAAGCGCGCTGGTTGGCGTTGGTGCGAGAGGAGCAGCTTGATACTGAAGCTAGCTGCCAGTTTATCGTGAACTTTTGTATCGATTATTTTACCTCGCCAGTACCCGAATCCCAGTTATTGAAAACCATCGGCCATCAGCTGGGAATGCTGAGGCTGGAGCGCAAGGTATGGCCCGAACTCGGGCAGTTTGGCCAGCACGGGTTGCAGGGCAATACCACCGCAATGAAAAAGCTGCGCCATCAGGTGAAACGAATGGCCGCTGCAGATATGCCGGTGTTTGTGCAGGGCGAAATCGGGACAGGTAAAGAACTGGTTGCCCAGGCGATCCATCAGGCTTCAACTAGAGCCAAGGCTGCATTTGTCGGCGTCAGCTGCGAATCGCTCAACGCCTCGTGGCTCATCGATGAGGGCAACTCAACCGATCCCGGTCGATGCTGTTTTACGGCTGCCGATAAGGGCGTGTTATTTCTTGATGAAATATCTATGCTCAATGATGAGCGACAGCAAGAGCTGTTGCGCTTATTGCAAGATGGCTGCTTTACGACAGTTTGCGGACGCCAGGTGCAATCGGATCTTCGTTTGATTGTGTCAACCCGCTATTCGCTCGAAGAGTTGTTGGCTGAGGGGCAAAATTCGTGAGGATCTCTACTACCGCCTGAATGTACTCGGCCTAGCCGTCCCGGCACTGCGAGAGAGGGGAAACGACATTGTGCTGTTGGCGGAGTACTTGTTGCTGAAATTCTCTCGTCAGTACAACAGCATGGCCAAGTCATTGTCGGAAGATTCCCAAAAGTTGCTGCTGAGTTATCCGTGGCCGGGTAATGTTCGCGAGCTGATCAGCCAGCTTAAGCGGGCGATCTTGCTGACTGAAACCAAGGTTATTGAAGCCGATCACCTCGACCTGCCCCCGGATGAATGATGATAAACAGAGCCTGAAGACCATTCGTGAGGAATCTGAGCGTAGTGCGCTGCTGACGGTATTGGAAAATAACAAGGGCCAAATTTCTGCTGCCGCTCGTGAGCTTGGCGTATCACGGGGCGACGATGTACCGCCTGCTGAACAAACATGACCTGGTACCCCCTCCCCGACATTTACGGTAGAGCTGACGGTCAGAATAAAAGCGCCAGAGGCGCTTTTATTGTTTATGCCGAGTCTGTAATTCACTGAGATACAAAGATAATCCTATACTTCATGTTGAATGATGATAATGGATTAATGCTGTTTTTTTGACCAGAAGCAGGCCATTGTTAGGAGATATGAGTACTTGAATCAGCAATGCTAGCATAAAGTATGTTTATGAATTTGGGTGATAATATAGACTTGTTTTATTTGTTTGACTGGTTAAAATAAACCCAACTTTACCCCCCCATTCTTATTTATTACCAGGAGGAAAATATGAAGACTATCAGTATCTTGAACTGTCTGCGTCCTGCTGGTGATGTCTTGAAACACACCAACCAATAACAGCAACCTGCTGTGTAAATGGGCCGCGGATATCTGTCGCGGCTAGCTAAGTTGTCAGCTTGTTTCGGCAGTATCTGTGTCCCTCCGATAATCTATATAATGGAGAGCACTATTATGCGCCAATCAGTCTATTTACGTATCGCCGTTTTATTAATTCGTCTTGACGTTCATCGTGAAGATGCCGCCTGGCGTCGCGAGCATCGTCGGATCCGTATTGATATTCCCCCACTTGTCTGAACACCTGCTACAGGATATCGGCGTAGGTAAAGATCATCGTGTGGAAAATTACCTTGTTTCCGATAAGGCCGGTCGTATGGTTCGTCATCTGAGGCGAGGGTATAAATCGCGACTCGTGACATAATTACAGCGCCTTACTCTTAGACGCGAAGAGTAAGGCGCGATGACCGGAGCAGGCCTGAAAATATCAGGCTGAGGTTCAATCTTAGCGTTGACTTAATACAATTAAGCCCCCTGTCTGACTGGGCTTTTTTATTTTCTGAGATTTGATGTTATTACTGAAACTTGTTGTTATTGCTATGCCTACGGACAAGGGTTGGAGTAGGTGATCCCCCGCCTCTTCCAGATCGGCCAGTATTTCACTGCCAAGTGTGAGGTCGATACTGTCGATGTTGGCCTCTAGCTGTTCAAGGTTTGTCGCCCCGATTATATTGGAGGCAACGAAAGGGCGCTGATTGACGAAGGCGAGAGCCATTTTAGCGGGATCCAGGCCGTGCCTGTTGGCGATGTCGATATAGGCTTGGGTCGCAGCAATACCTTGCGGGTTGAAATAGCGCGAGAATCGTTCGAACAGAGTACAGCGGGCACCTTCGGGCCGAGCGCCATTGAGATATTTTCCGCTCAGTGTACCGAATGCCAACGGTGAATAGGCGAGTAGCTCAACCCCCTTCATGGTGCTGATCTCCGATAGCCCGACCTCAAAACTACGGTTGAGGAGGTTATAAGGATTCTGAATCGTGAGCACGCGAGGAAGATTGTGCTTCTCGGCTAAGCGAAGAAATGACATAACGCCCCCACGGCGTTTCATTGGACAGGCCGATGTAGCGGATTTTACCGGAACGGACCAGTTCGGCCAGAGCCTCTAGGCTATCAGTAATCGTAACGTCGGAATGGTCTTCTGTGTATTGATAGTTCAGGCTGCCAAAGCAGTTGGTTTCCCGCTGTGGCCAGTGGAGCTGGTAGAGGTCGATATAATCAGTTTGCAGGCGGTTGAGGCTGGTTTCAATCGCATCGTGGATATTGCGTCGATCCAGTGCCATGTTTTCACGGATATAAGGTAGGCCTCTAGGCCCGGCGACCTTGGTTGCCAACACTACTTTATCTCGCTTGCCGGATTTTTTGAGCCAGTTGCCAATATAGCTTTCGGTGAGTCCTTGTGTGTTCGGTGTCGGTGGGGACTGGGTACATCTCAGCGGTGTCGATGAAGTTTACCCCGCGCTCAATTGCCAAGTCTAATTGGCTGTGCGCTTCCGCTTCGCTATTCTGCTCGCCAAATGTCATGGTTCCGAGGCAGATCTTACTGACTTCGAGCGAGGAATGGGGGAGTCGATGATATTCCATAAGCCCTCCTTGGACTGGTTGCTATCTATTGAATATAACCTGTCTTTCGGAGGCTGAGAAGACGAAATACTGAACAAAGCAGGGACTTAATATATCAGTTACATCTTGCCGATATGGTTAACGTGACACATAGTTATACACTGAAACAGTAAAATATCTGATGGTCTGACAGGCTCGGGGGAGATGTAATGAAACTATCGCAGTTGAAGCACTGGCTTAAAGTCGATGATGGAAAAGTTCCGAAATGCATTGTGACTAGCTATGCGGGTTGCTCGGATTATTTAATGGAGGTTGAGTTCAAGCATCAGCTAGAGCCCTTGAAGGATGATAATGACGAGATGGTTCGTTTTCAGTCCATCGAGCAGGTGAAAGATTTACTTCGCCCGCTGGGGGGGATCACTTCAGTGATATTACGTGTGACGGATCCGTATGACGAGTTTTCTACCGATGGAAAACTATCAGACTGTCGGGAAGATATGACTATCTCGTTATAAAATGAAGTAGCGCTCAAGTAGCTCTGCGGTAAAGTGGGTTTTTAGGTAAAAGCCACGAGGTAGGGTTTTGATCGGCTGGCCATTGGCACCATAGGCTTCTGTCAGTGCCTTGCTGTTTGCTGCTTTTGGCCGTAGCTGCAAGATCTCGCCGTGGCGTGCCGTGATTTGTTCGACATGCCCAAGCACGATCATATCCATCAATTCTTCCCAGTCCCTGCGTAACCGCTGTTCTTCATCGGCTGATGGGCTCCATAACAAAGGTGAGCCTACATGCCGGTCTGCCAGGGGGGATATCTCGCTCTCCTTCAACGGGGATCCATAGTACCTTTGCCAGCTTGTGGCGGATATGGCTCTTTTCCCAACTAAGGCCCTGGAGCCCAATGAGCGGTGCAACACAGACAAAAGTTGTTTCTAGCGGTTTGCCGTTGTAGCCAATCGGGATCGTTTTCAACTCGATACCCAGCTCAATGAAATCAGGGACTGGTTTGCTCCCTGCGGTAGCACCGAGGTGCCACTCCAGCAACTGGCCTACCCAGCCTTTGTCTCGTTTTAGATCCGGAGGCGGAACGATACCTGCCTGCAGGGCGAGCTCGCCGAGAGTTAGACCTGCCAAATCCCGAGCGCGGCTAAGGAGTTCTAGCTCAGTTTGTGGAGTTGGGCGCATATCAATATAAAGGCACTCTCGTGCAAATAGTCGTTGGAAGCGGGCATACTACCACAGCACTTCTATGCTGATAATAGTATGAAAGAAGATCAAGGAAGTGACGACGCATAATATTGCACGATCTTCATGGCAATAGTGCGAGAAATACTTGTATTGCTTAACGGTTTTAGCTTTAACTCATTGAAATTAAATTGTTTATTTTGATTTTACTAGCGAAAAATAAGCTTGTGCAAGAGGAATGCAAGGATCTTTCATAAAGATATCCACAGGGTGTTTGGGCAATTATTTTAAATTATCACTATCTGGTTATTTATCCAGGTGTTTGGGGGGGGTATTTTGCACAGCTGGTTGGGTGAGAAACCAGCAGTTTGCGGTGTGTGATGTGGATAAGGCTGCTGCTGGTTGATCTTTGACCGATCTGTTTTTCTTAGGAGCTAGATCTTTGAATGGCAGTAATATTGAATATTGTATGATGATTTATTTTATTGTTTTTTAGAATGTTTGTCCTTTTTTCTTGATGCGGATGCAAGGATTTTATTTTCCGGAGATATGAGTAAATACGACTGAAATAGGGGTTTCTGCACAAATCTATCCACAGAAAGCGTGTATAAATGTGGCATAGGTCTCATTTGTTTGTTTATAAACTCGGCATGTGTTCGAAGTTATCCAGAAACTGAGTGCAGGTAGGAAAAAATGGTTATTAATTAGAATGTTTGTTTACCCGTTGCATCGTCTGTGAAAAAATCACTGTTAATAGAGATATATACTTGAGGTCGTCCAGTGATTGATGGCGATGGATACCGCCCTAATGTAGGATCGTGATCTGTAATAGCCATGGCCAAGTATTCTGGGCTCGACGATATGGACAACATTCCTGGCAGTTTCCGCAGGGTGGTATTGACGAGGGGGGAAACCCCCCCTGAGCAGGCCATGTACCGGGAATTGTATGAGGAAGTAGGGCTTACTAAAAAAGATGTCCGAATTTTAGCGTCAAGCCGACATTGGCTACGTTATAAATTACCAAAACGTCTTGTAAGGTGGGACTCTAAACCTGTTTGTATCGGGCAAAAGCAAAAATGGTTTTTGCTCAGCTGGAATGTGATGAGTCAAGGGTGAATATGCAGCGTGGCAGCACGCCTGAGTTTGATGGTTGGCGTTGGGTAAGTTACTGGTACCCGGTTCGACAAGTCGTGTCTTTTAAGCGTGATGTCTATCGGCGGGGCGCTGAAAGAGTTTGCGGCGATGGCTATGCCGTTTAAGGAGAGAAAAGAGCGCAAGGTAAAGCGCAGAGGCAAGCGAGGATAACTCAGGATTAGCGGATAGGGTTTATTATGCTGACGCAGCTTAGAGAAATTGTTGAGAAAGTCGCAAGCGCCCCAAGCTTAATTGAAGCGCTTGATCAGCTTGTTGTCAGCACCTGCCGGGCAATGAAGACAGAGTGCTGTTCTGTCTATATTGCCGATCACGAGCGACAGCAATATACCTGATGGCAACACAGGGACTGACAAAGCCCCACTACCAGATAGAGTTAGCTTTTGGCGAAGGCCTGGTAGGGTTGGTTGGCAGCCGGGCCGAACCTATTAATGTCGCAGATGCCTGCCACCATCCTCATTTCAAACATTTTCCAGGTATTGGTGAAGAGTCTTTCGGTTCCTTCTTCGGTACGCCTATTATTCATCAGCGCCAGGTTTTAGGCATCTTGGTTATTCAGCAGCGGCAGCGACGTGAGTTTGATGAAAGCGAAGAGTCTTTCATGGTGACGCTGGCGGCCCAGTTGGCGGTGATATTTGCTCATGCCAAAGCGCAGGGGATGTGGCCGGACCAACGTGATGGCCTGCATCTGATTGGTTCTGCAGCTTCCACCGGAGTAGCCGTTGCTCGCGCCTGGTGGGATGATAACCAGCCACGGCTAGAGCAGGTGCTACCGGCGTCTTGTCTGGATATAGACTCTGAACAGGAAAGGCTGAGCATTGCGATTGAACTTGCCAGCGCCGAATTCCGCCGGTTGCGAAAGCGTTTCGACAGCGAGCTGCATAAAGAAACGCTGGCGATTTTTGATTTATTCAGTCACTTGCTCAATGATCCTATGTTGCGTAAAGATCTGTTTGCCAAGATTGTCGGTGGCGATCAGGCTGAATGGGCTATCCGCCAAGTTGTCGAAGCCTACTCTGATCGCTTTGCCAACATGAAAGATGACTACCTAAAAGAACGGGCGCAAGATATTCGAGAACTTGGCCAGCGCCTGCTGTTTTTCCTTCATAACGATGATGTGACCGAATATCAGTGGGATGAACCGGTTGTCCTGCTGACGCGTGAACTGACAGCAGCGATGCTGGCCAGTATTCCCCCCGAGACAAGCTGGCGGCGGTTGTCGCGCAGGAAGGGGGGGCTGCGAATTCTCATGCCGCGATCCTCTCGAGGGCTCTGGGTTTGCCCGCGATTATGGGGCGTCGACTTTATTCCTGAGAAAGTTCACAACTGTCAGGTGATCGTTGACGGATACCGGGGGGGTGACTTCCTGGTCAACCCGAATCGGCACGTACTTGCAGAATATAATCGTCTGCTCAAAGAAGAAAATGAGCTGACACAAACAGTAGAAGAGGAGCTCGGCAAGGCCTCTTATACGCAGGATAACCAGCGCATTCATATTCACCTTAATGCCGGGCTGAGCGCCGATACCAGTATTGCCGTGAACCAAGGTGTGGATGGGGGGGTTGGGCTCTACCGGACGGAAGTCCCCCCCTTTCTATTGCAGCGCAGCTTCCCCATCGGAAGAAGAGCAGACGTTGCAGTACCGGGCTATTCTATCGACCTACCATGATAAGCAGGTGGTAATGCGGACCTTGGATGTCGGTGGTGACAAGCCTTTGCCGTATCTGACCATCGAAGAAGATAACCCTTTTCTTGGCTGGCGGGGTATTCGTTTTACGCTTGATCACCCTGAGATTTTCCTGATTCAGGTCAGAGCTATGCTGAAAGCCAGTATCGGACTGGAAAATATGGATATTTTACTGCCGATGATATCCGGAATTGCCGAACTTGATGAATCTAACGCATTGATTGATCGCGCCTATAGAGAAGTCGCATGTTATGCCAAAGAGCAGGGAAAGGTGCTGAAGCGGCCAAGGCTCGGGATCATGATTGAGGTGCCGTCGATCTTATACCAGCTGCCGGCGCTAAAAGGAAAAGTGGATTTTATTTCTGTCGGCAGCAACGATTTGACCCAATATTTGTTGGCGGTTGATCGGAACAATTCACGGGTGGCAAGTGTCTATGATGCACTGCATCCGGCGGTACTCCATGCTATGAAACACATCATCGATACCAGTCATGCCTTGAATATACCGGTGAGTGTCTGCGGCGAGCTCGCCGGTGACCCTATTGGGGCGCTGTTGCTGGTTGGAATGGGGTATCGCTCGCTGAGTATGAATACCCGCAATGTCGCCAGGATTAAGTATATTCTGCGTCATATTTCGGTCAGTGAGATGGAGCAGCTAAGTCGATTTGCTTTGCAGGCGACATTCGCTGATGATGTGCGTACTAAAACAACTGAGTTTGTCGACGAGCGTGGCTTAGGTGGATTTATCCGGG
>LLEM01000061.1_pt1 | contig 25219 bp, 37 predicted proteins | sample 595841 | NCBI WGS metagenome assembly LLEM01 (sample SAMN02919313, study PRJNA255460) | bioreactor metagenome | biome: chemostat; feature: culture 2012_10.2; material: sediment; isolation source: day64 10degC chemostat 2012 inoculated with Wadden Sea sediment taken from... | place: Germany: Bremen ...
CTGGTGAACCGATTGATTGTTGCTGCCAATGCCAGAAGTCGAGTAAGGCGGTAAACGCTTTTTTCTTAGCGCTGTTTCTCTTGTTCGAGAGGTGGGTAATTACTTCGAGCGATATCGATTATTTGTGGTTGGAATAGTTTCAGTATCAAAAATTATGTGATTACACTCGAGTGCTTGCCAATATGTTTTTGAATCACATCGCAGCTTGTTTTAGTTGAACAAATAATAACCAGAACCCGAATATAGAACGGAGGCTAGTTATTTATGTTGAACAGAACTAAAGCGAAAGAAATTGGCTACTTAATTGGTATTGCGCTCGGTGTTTGTGTGAGTGGGGGGGCAACACTTGCTAATGTCCAGCCAATTGAATGGGTCCCAGGCCAAACATCGGTCGTAGATGGTGATTTGGTTAGTTATAACGGAAGCTGTTTTGTTGCCCAGAATAATCCAGGAGCATGGGATACACCGTCGGCATCGTCATTCTGGTTTTGGAAGCTATCTGATTGTACTACGGGCCCTGTAGTACCAGGTCCTGGGCCAACTCCTAATCCTAACCCTGATCCTGGCTTTACCGTTATTCCTGATGGTAAAGGCGGCTACTTAATGCCACGTAGCGAGCTGGAAGCGATTGAAACTAAGCTAACCAGTACGGATCTTTTCAAGTTAATACGTTCCGATATCTCGACTCTCGATAATGCTTTGGTTGAGGCCGTTATTCCGCTTAGTATCAGCAATCCGGACAATGTCCGTCGTGTCGAGTCAATCGTAAATGAAGCGATGTGGAACTACCTGTTCCCGCTGCGTAACGAAATGTATACCTATACTCGCTTTCTACAAGCAATTGCTAAGTTCCCGGCTTTCTGCCGAACGTATAATGATGGTCGCAACTCAGACGATATTTGTAAGCGCTCTATTACTACGATGTTTGCCCACTTTGTTCAGGAAACTGGTGCTCATGCGCCAAGCTGGGAGACATCGAAAGGTGTGTCTGAGTGGCGGCAGGGACTGTATTACCTCCGCGAGATGTATAAGTCTGAAGATAAACCTGATGGTACTTATAGTAAATGCAGTGGTTGGCAAGGTGAGAAGTGGCCTTGTGCTCCGGGCAAAAGCTATTTTGGTCGTGGTGCGAAGCAATTGAGCTGGAACTATAACTATGGCCCCGTTCTCGGAGGCAATGTTCGGTGATCAAAGTATTCTGCTGGAAAACCCAGCACTGGTTGCTGATACTTGGCTGAACCTTGCTTCAGCGGTATTTTTCTACGTCTATCCTCAGCCACCGAAGCCAAGCATGCTGCATGTTATTGATGGTACCTGGCAACCGAATGCGTCGGACAAGGCCGCTGGAATCGAATCTGGATTTGGTGCGACGATTCAGATCATCAATGGCGCATATGAGTGCAATAAAGGCGCTGAAACCGCACTAGCGCAAAATCGGATTGATTATTACCGCTTATTTGCTAAAGAGCTGAACCTTGATATTACCGGCGAAAAGCTGGGATGTGCAGATATGAAGCCATTTGATACCGATGGTGCCGGAGCACTGATGATCACCTGGGACAAGGATTGGGGGTTGGAATCCAAATACACCAGGAAATCATAGTTTTGCGTGTAAGCTCGTACCTTATCAGTATGCATTTAATGCATTCTTTAAAGGTGACTATGAGAAGTGTGTCGAGTACCACTTCAACGTGCAAGCCTATGATGCAAACGGTAATGTGATCCCAGAAGGGCAGTAGCTCTTAAAAAATGTTGGCCTAACTCTCAGGCCAACTTTCTTCTTCAATTTTTGCCAATGCCTGCGCTGCACGTTGGAGTGCTGGCAGAAAGTGCAGGGCTTGCTCGGGTTTTAGTCGCATAATCGGAGCCTGAATTGCGATCCCTAGATTAGAGCGACCATTAGGCGCGGGGACCAATACTGCGACACACAACAAGCCTGGCAGGAACTCTTCGTTGTCAATGGCATAGCCTGTCAGCTTGACGTTTTCGAGTTCTGTTTCGAGTGCATCTAAATCAGTAATGGTTTTTTCGGTGTACTGAGTCAGAGGCGCATTGCTTAATAACCTGCGGCGCTGCGAGGCGCTCATATTCGCAAGGAACAGTTTACCTGTTGCCGAGCAGTGAACTGGTACTCGTGATCCTGCATGAAGATAAAACCGGAGCGGTGCCTCGGTCTCGACTCGGTCAACATAGATGATTTCGCCGCCGGACAGGGCGGTTAAGTTACAGCTTTCCCCCCCAACTTCTTCTTTCAACTGTGCCAGTACAGCATGGCGCGCACTGTGCGTTGTGCTGTTCAGCAGCAGCTTCTCGGCAAGGTTACGTAGTCTCACCCCCCCTGAGCTGTAGTGGCGATCGTCTCCGTCTCGCTGGATAATTCCGGCATTTTCCAGCTGCTGAAGCATTCGGTGCAAGGTAGGTTTGGGTAGCCCGGTTTCTTCTACTAGCCCTTGTAGGGAGAAGAATTCGTCCTTCTCGGCTATGACTTCCAGCAGAGAAAAGAGGCGCAGAGTGGGTGTGTCACCTTCGACACGCACATGATCGGTTTTCTTCTTATCGTTCACTGTTATCGTCATATCGCTTTGATTCCCTTCTGTATAGCAAATACATAATAACAATTATACCGTTTATTTGAATATGCGTTGACGATCTGCGAGATAATGACTAAAATTTGCTCAAATCTCATTTAATGGACTTTTTTGTCTCATTATTTGTGATTTTTGTTGTGGGGGGGCTGATTAAGGCAGGCAAAATGAAAGCAATCAATCGAATTATTGAGCAGGCCAAAAAAAAGCCGGCTCGTATCGTATTATGCGAAGCAGATGATCCTCGTGTATTACAAGCTGCTTCACTGGTGACTCTGGAGGGGGGGATAGCCAATGTAACACTGGTCGGAAAACGGCAATCCATTGAGCAGTTGGCTAAAGACTCAGCCGTCTCACTGGAACATATCGAGCTGGTTGACCCTGATGAATCGCCTTTAACGGCACCTTTTGCCGATCTATTATTCGATCTAAGGGGCTCCGAAAGGCATGACACTGGAAGTAGCCCGTCGGGAAGTGCTTAAGCCGTTGTGTTTTGCCAACCTGATGGTTAGGCAGGGGGGGTTGGGGAGACGGCTCTGTAGCGGGGGGGGCGGTGCATACTACAGGTGATGTGGTGCGGAACGCTATTCAGATCATCGGCCTTGAACAAGACTGCAAGCTGGTATCAAGCTTTTTTCTGATGATGCTTTGTCAGCCTTTTCATCATTTGAAGGGCGGGATGATTTTTTCTGATTGTGGGCTGGTGGTTGATCCGGATGCCGAGCAACTGGCAGAGATTGCCTTGTCGGCCGCAGAAAGTGCACGAGGTCTCCTGATGGAAGAGCCCAAAGTTGCCATGTTGTCGTTTTCGACCAGTGGTAGTGCGAAACACTCTGCGGTTGATAAGGTGGTTACTGCTTCCCAGCTAGTAAAACAGCAGAAACCGACATTGGCTATCGATGATGATGTTCAGTTGGATGCGGCGATTGTGGCTGATATTGCCAACCGAAAAGTGCCGGACTCGAAAGTTAAAGGTCAGTCTAATGTGCTGATATTCCCAAGCCTTGAAGCGGGCAACATCGGCTACAAGTTAGCTGAGCGAGTAGGGGGTGCAGTTGCAATTGGCCCGTTGCTGCAAGGGCTGGCTAAACCGGCGAATGATCTGTCCCGCGGCTGCAGTGTCGATGATATTTACCATGTTATCGCTGTTACCGTTGTGCAGGCGCAAAAGGTTATACGATGAGTACTGAAACCTTGCTAGCACTGCTTGCCATCATTATGGTGGGGGACCTATTTTCAGACCGTAACCGGCTTTGGTCTCGGCATTATTGTTATCGGTGCTACTAGCGCATTGGATTTAACCACGGTAGCAGTGATCGCCGCTGTGGTTAGCCTAGTGACGCTGGCTAACTGCGCGGTTGCTCTGCCTGGGGGCAACGCGTCAGGTTGACTGGTGTGCAGTTCGCGCCGTGGCTATTGGTGTATTGCCGGGTGTTATCGCCGGGGGGGTAATGTTACTGGAGTTTCTAAGCTATTCAGCGGCCAATTTATTGCAAGGACTACTGGGTATCATGATTGTCTACAGTGGGTTGAATTTTTTGATACGCCCTGCGCAGAAAGAGGTACGGTCGGGAAATACCAGTTTTGTTGTTAGTGGTTTTAGTTCTGGTTTAACCGGGGGACTATTTGGTATGGCCGGGCCACCACTGGTGTATCAGTTTTACCGCCAGCCTTTTGACATTAAGATGATCCGCAATATGCTGCTGGTCGTATTTGCGTGCTCTTCGGCTTCGCGTAGCTTGTTTATCGGGGCGCAAGGGAAGTTGGATACAGAAATACTGGTGCTGGCGGCAACTGCTTTGCCTGTTGTAACTCTTACGACTCTTATTGGTCGCCGTTACCCACCCCCCCCATTAAGTGCCATGACTATGCAACGGCTGGTTTTTATCATATTGATGCTTATAGGCATGTATTTGATTGCAACGGCTCTGATGGCGTCGACGCTTTAACGTCGTCTGTTGGCAATCAGGCGAACGATATCGGCAAACAAGGCGTTATCGACAGAGTCAGCCAGCTCAATAACCAGGTTCCGGCGGTAATAAGGGCTTAGATCCAGCCCGACACCCAGCCCTAAAATATCCACCTCGCTGCGTTGTTCGTATTGCGCAACAACAGTTTTTAGGTGGTTATCGAGGTAGAACTTATCATTGGCGAGGTTGGTGGCTGTATCCATCGGACAACCATCTGAAATAACGAAGAGTATACGTTTTTCCTCTGTCCGTGCTTGCATGCGTTGGCATGCCCATTCAATGGCCTCGCCATCAATACCTTCCCGAAATAAGTCGGCTTTGAGCAAAGCGGCAATGTTTTTGCGCGCGTGGCGCCAGTGAGAATCCGCTTCTTTGAATACCAGATGGCAGGTTTCATTTAATCGCCCCCGGAGAGGCTGGACGCCCCCTGTTTCTGCCAGTCGGAATAGGCCTTGCCGCCGTTCCATGCGTTAGTGGTAAAACCAAGGACTTCGCTGGTGATGTTGGCCAATCCTAATGCTTTTACCAATATATCGACGATGATGGTGACATTTTCAATATGTTCGCGCATTGAACCGGAGCAATCGATCAAAAAGCTGACAATGGCGTTTGCCGTCGGTTTATATTGCTCAGCGCAGAATAAGCGCCTTTCTTTGGGAGAGCTGATGAGCTGGCTCAGTCTGCGACCGTCAATATACCCCTCCTCTTCGCCATATAGCCAACCGTCACGTTGAGGGATATTCAGTACCGTCGATAGTTGCCTGGCAAGGTGTCTGATATTGACGCCTTGGTGTCGAATACGTTGATCCAGTTTCTCTCTGTACTCCACCAGCAGCGCCTTTCTTACCAACGACGCGGCCGCGATTTCTCGGTCATATTGGGTCGTGTAAACCTGATAGCCTTGATGGATCTCGGTAAATGTTCTGCTTTGCCCGCTGGAAGCTATTGCGACGGCTTCACTCTCGCCATCATCGAAATCCAGTAATAGGGAGAAGGCATGTAATACCTTATCTGTTTCATCATTTTCGGTACTGTCTGAAGATTGTTCCATTTCTGCCTGGAGCATATTGCTGACAGTATGGGCAAGACAGAGTGCATGGACGGCATAGTCTTGCTGATTGTTGCGCTCGCGGCGTAGCCCAGTCAGTGCTGTTCCTATTACTGGAACTATCGCGGCACGGGGTTGCCTCAATGAAATCTTCATGGTGAGCAGGAACAGACTTTGCTGTTAGGCGAGAGCGGGGTGATCAATGCCACGGTGTAGAGCAAAATCCCCCCCAGACGAGTATTGGCTAAACCGGATTGGTAAAATTGCTCTGCCCAGCGCATGAAGGCATGTTCGATATTGGTCGCCATGCCCGGCATGGAATCGGGAGTGAAAGTTTCGACGCGGAACTGTTCGAGCTGCTCAAACAGAAGTCGAGCAATAGGTTCTTCAGGGCAGAGCTGTTGATGCAGGGTGCTATCAGAGTATTGCAACCGCAGTGAAATAGCATCGATATTGCCGCGTTTAGCTGTGAAGTTGCTATCCTCTTTGGGAAGACGTAAATGCGATGCATAGATGTTAACAGGGGGATGTTCCCCCGGTAGAGCCTGTCGCCGCGATAATGGAGTTGCGGTTCATTGCTTAACGCGCGTGCGGTTGCGGCGCAGATCTCCAAAGCTTGTTGTTGTTGGCGCGATTGTACCTGGGCTGTCTTCGTCGAATTTACCTTTTTTATCACCATTGCAACGTTTCTCCTGATTTAAGCAGCCACGACTCCTCTAGTTCTTCATTGAAGCAGCGCTGATAATATTCGGCAACAATTGGGCGCTCTATGTCATCGCATTTATTGAGGAAGGAAAGGCGGAAAGCCAGCGCCGGATTTTTGAAGATCTCACAGTTTTCGGCCCAGGTTATGACCGTTCGCGGTGACATTAAGGTCGAAAGATCGCCGGCGGCAAACCCCTTGCGGGTCAAATCGGCAACGGCAACCATTTGCTGAAGTAGTTTGCGTCCTTGCTCGGTATCTTTGCTGGGCACGCGAGCCAGAACAATTGCAAGTTCTTCTTCGCGAGGTAGGTAGTTGAGGGTGGCAACAATGTTCCAGCGGTCAATTTGAGCATGGTTCAGTACTTGAGTGCCATGGTACAACCCTGAAAGGTTACCAAGTCCGACGGTGTTGGCTGTAGCAAACAGGCGAAAAGCCGGGTGAGGATGGATCACCCTATTCTGGTCAAGCAGAGTAAATTTACCGTCCCTTTCCAGAATTCGCTGAATGACAAACATCACATCAGGTCGTCCGGCATCATACTCATCAAAGATAAGTGCGACAGGACGCTGCAATGACCATGGCACGATTCCTTCCTGAAATTCAGTTACCTGTTGCCCATCGCGCAGGGCAATGGTGTCTTTTCCGACTAAATCTAGGCGGCTAAGGTGGCCGTCTAAATTTACCCGCACACAGGGCCACTTTAAACGTGCCGCGACTTGCTCAATATGGGTGGATTTCCCCGTACCGTGCATTCCTTGGATCATCGTCCGGCGATCCTGGGCAAATCCGGCAAGAATGGCCAAAGTCACTTCAGGATTAAAACGGTAGGCATGGTCAATCTCCGGTACATGATCGTCACGTTCTGAAAAAGCAGGAACGCAGAGATCTGAATCGATACCGAAAAGATCGCGTACAGAAACCTGTATATCGGGTTTGATGGGTGCAATATCGGAGCATATAACATCTGACATCTTTTTATTCCCTCACTAATTTGTCTTCTGATGAATCGGCATTACCTATTACCCCATTGATCAATGTTCAATGTTCAATGTTGAGTAAATCGGTTTCTTAAGTTCCCATTCTTTACTTATTCTTTTCTCATTCTTTACTACTGCCACGTAAAACGACATTAACAAAAGCGAAAACTGCCCCCCTTCGTATCGTTTTTCGGAATTATTTGTATCGATTTATTGTTTTTTGTTGACGGGTAAAAAATGAGCGTCTAGTGTTAGATTGAATTTTGGATATCGAGACGTTTGGTTCCGATTATGTGAACTCGTTGTCCCATCATCAAGGAGATACAGATTATGAGCGAACAAGGTGCACGTACCGTTGTTACTGGTCCAACTAAGATGACCCCTTCAGAAGCCTTCGTTGAAACTATGGTTGCCAATGGCGTAACCGATATGTTCGGCATTATGGGTTCTGCATTCATGGATGCTATGGACATTTTCGCGCCTGCCGGCATTCGCCTTATCCCTGTTGTGCATGAGCAGGGTGCCGCACATATGGCTGACGGCTATTCTCGCGTGTCGGGCGATCACGGTGTGGTGATTGGCCAGAATGGACCGGGTATCAGTAACTGTGTTACAGCAATTGCCGCGGCTTACTGGGCACACAGCCCGGTGGTTATCGTTACACCTGAAACGGGCACAACAACAATGGGATTAGGTGGTTTTCAGGAGTGTAACCAGCTGCCGATGTTCCAGGAGTTCACAAAATATCAGGGGGCATGTGACCCACCCATCTCGGATGGCGGAATACACTGGACGTTGTTTCGATCGGGCTATGAGCGAGATGGGGCCAACCCAGCTTAACATTCCTCGTGACTACTTCTACGGTGAGATTAACTGTGAGATCCCGAAACCAGCTCGCCTTGACCGTGGTCCCGGTGGTGAGCAGAGCCTGAATGATGCTGCCGACTTGCTGGCCGAGGCCAAGTTCCCCGTTATCATTTCTGGTGGCGGTGTGGTGATGGCGGGTGCGGTCGAAGAATGTAAGGCACTGGCTGAGCGTTTGGGAGCGCCAGTCGTCAATAGCTACCTGCACAATGACTCGTTCCCGGCAAGCCACTCGCTTTGGTGCGGCCGCTTGGTTATCAGGCTCTAAAGCGGCGATGAAGCTAATTTCGCAGGCGGATGTGGTTATCGCGCTGGGCTCTCGTTTGGGGGCCATTTGGTACCTTACCTCAGCATGGTATGGACTACTGGCCGAAAGACGCCAAGATCATTCAAATTGATGCCGACCACAAGATGCTGGGTCTGGTTAAGAAAATTACCGTGGGTATTTGTGGTGATGCTAAGGCGTCGGCAGTCGCACTGACAGAACGCCTGGAAGGTCGCTCACTGGCATGTGATGCCACCAAGGATGACCGTTTTAACAAGGTACAGGCCGAGAAAGAGGTCTGGGAAAAGGAGCTGGATGACTGGACGCATGAACGCGATGCCTTCAGCTTGGATATGATAGAAGAAAATGCTCAGGAAAAACCGTTCTCAGGCGGTGAGTATCTTCACCCTCGTCAGGTACTTCGCGAACTGGAAAAAGCGATGCCGGAAGATGTCATGGTTTCGACGGATATCGGTAATATTAACTCGGTCGCCAATAGCTACCTCCGATTTGAAAAGCCACGTAGTTTCTTTGCTGCAATGAGCTTTGGTAATTGCGGCTATGCTTTTCCGACGATTATCGGGGGCCAAGGTCGCGGCACCGCATCGTCCTGCCATATCGTATGCGGGGTGATGGTGCCTGGGGGGATGAGCCTGATGGAAACCATGACCTGTGTCCGTCACAATATTCCGGTAACGGCCGTGGTATTCCATAACCGCCAGTGGGGAGCCGAGAAGAAGAATCAGGTGGACTTCTATAACCGCCGCTTTGTTGCAGGTGAGCTGGATAACCAGAGTTTTGCTGAAATCGCCCGGGCAATGGGTGCGGAAGGCATTACTGTGGACAGCCTAGAGGATGTTGGTCCGGCGTTGGAAAAAGCGATCGACATGCAGATGAACGAAGGCAAGACGACCGTCATCGAAATTATGTGTACCCAAGAACTTGGCGACCCGTTCCGCCGTGACGCACTGTCCACTCCAGTCCGTTTTCTGGATAAGTACAAAGACTACGTTTAACCGTTAAATGCAGCGCAGCCTGACACAGATTTCTGGGTCAGGCTTGTTTATTCCAATTGGGATAACACGGAACGAGGTGATCTTTGATGACGACCAGAACTCTGAGAATGCCAAAGATCATGTTCAATGACTTGAGCGTGATTCTACCAGGCTTTTTACTGTGCTGCGTGATTGCTGCCGCGGCATCATTTGTATCCGACCATTATGGTGGCCCGAAGTTTTTATATGCCCTGCTGATCGGTATCGCTTTTCACTTTTTGTCTGATAACCACAAATGTGTCGCTGGTATCGAGATGTCGGCAAAGAAGCTGGTAAGAATTGGTGTTGCCTTGCTTGGGGTTCGAATCGCGGTGAGTGATGTCAGTGATATCGGGGCGGCCGGTGTCGGTGCATTAGCCGGAGCGGTAATGCTGACGATATGCTTTAGTTTATTGTTGGCTCGCGTATTGAAACTACCTCCGATACTGGGATTGTTGTCTGGCGGCGCTACCGGTATTTGCGGTATTTCGGCTGCAATGGCTATCTCATCCACCTTGCCGCAGAACCGTGACAACGAGCATTACACTTTATTGACGGCGATTGGCGTGGCAATTTTCTCCACTGTGGCGATGGTGCTGTACCCATTGCTAGTAACATCAAGCGGGTTGACGACTGCCGAAGCGGGATTGTTTTTAGGCGGCTCGATCCACGATGTCGCCCAGGTTGTCGGGGCCGGTTTCATGATCTCACCCGAGGTCGGTGATGCCGCCACTCTGGCTAAAATGTTTCGGGTTGCGATGCTGATGCCTGTCGTTGTCTTGTTGGTGTTTGTGTTCCGCAAAGACCGTGAGGACCATGGTGAAGGGCGGGCAGCCAAGCAACCGATAGTTCCCCCTGTTTTTGCTCGTTTTTATTGGGTTAATCATCATCAATAGTCTTGGTTTGATCCCGGCAGATGTGGTGACATTGAGTTCAGGTATCTCTAAATGGTGTCTGGTCATTTCAATTGCTGCCTTGGGAGTCAAAACATCGTTTGAAAAGCTATCCGAGTTAGGCTGGAGGCCCGTTATTTTATTGATGGGTAATGCGATGTTTATCGCCGCTTATATGCTGGTTATCGTTTATTTGGGTCGACTATCTGCAGGATAAAAAGGAGTTATCATGAAGTCTTCGTCACATGTAAGTTCATTATCAAAATATTTGGAGGTCATCGGTGAATTTAGCTCAGGTAATAATCTGACTTTATTCAGAGGGGCAGCCCAATATAAAAAGGCGTCTGCTTCCGGCGATAGCCAGGCGCAGTGAAAATATCGATTTAATGTCTGTCGAGAAAGACATGCTCGATATGCTACATAAATATGGTGTAGGTAAGCTGTCAAATGAACATTCGGACTACTGGTCTTTATTATCAGAGGCTCAGCATTTTGGCTTGAAAACCCGGCTGCTGGACTGGAGTAGCAATCCGCTCGTTGCCTTGTGGTTTGCTTGTCAAAATCCAGGTAAACAACCTCATGTCTATGTTCTGAAGGCAGATAGTTTGGTTGAAGTTGATTTAAACTCTGATCCTTTCGAGCAGGTACAAACCAAAGTGTTTCATCCCAAACGGTGCCACCCCTATGGTAGATGCCCCAAAATGGCTGGTATACCGTGCATCCCAGTTCTGACCATGAGAACAGTGGTCATAGATTTCTTCCTTTAGAGGAAGAGCTATCATCAAACGGAACTCTTCTTGAAATCCCTATATTCCCCGTGATGAAAGAGAAGTTACTGGATGAACTGGACCGATGCGGAATCAACGAACGGATGATTTATCCTGATTTAAGTGGTTTATGTAGACATATCAATAAACTATACGAGATGCCATTGACAGATAATACTGTTGTCAGAAATCCTCCGCGGGATCCGAAAAAATTGGTTCTTATGCCGGTGTCAGTAAAAGTGACGAACAGCCATCAAGGCTTTGGTGGAACGAATATAGCGAGCGGACACTCTGAGTCGATTCGGGAACTCAACAGGCAAGAGGTCTCTGATGGGTTCCAGCAATACCGACATACTTATACCAGAGATTTTGACTTTGATTAGAATCTTGTAATGCCATTGGTGGATATAAAAATGGTCAGCGCTAAGCTGACCATTTTCGTTGAGTGCATTATTTGTAGTGTTACGCTTTTTTGTACAGACTTTTTTCCGTACTCAAACCTTTCACTAGGCTCACGCACATTAATAGAAGAATAATGGTAAAGGGCAGGGCTGTTGTGATGGTTCCTGCCTGTAGGGCCTGAATGGCCTCAGTACCACCAACCCATAACATTACTGCTGCAATAGCGCCTTCAACCGTTGCCCCAGAAGATACGCTGCGGGACAGGAGCATCGACTTTACCGCCTGCTGTTATGCTATCAATAACAAGAGAGCCAGAATCTGATGAGGTGATAAAGAACACCATTATCAACACAATCGATAAAACGGAAATAACCGATCCAAATGGCATTGCATCAAACACATGGAATAGTGTTAGTGAAATATCGGTTAATCCATTTGCGCCTAATTCGCCAACCTTGTTTGCGACCTGATCTATAGCAATGCCACCGAAAACAGACATCCAAATCAAAGTAATCAATGTTGGAATAAAGATAACGGCGATCAAGAATTCTCTAACGGTTCTGCCCTTAGAAACACGTGCGATAAACATCCCTACAAATGGTGACCAAGAAATCCACCATGCCCAGTAAAATACTGTCCAGCCATGCATCCAAGCGACGTCTTCACGTCCGTGAGGGTTACTCAGTGGAATGATGTTTTCGATGTAGCCCATCAAGGTTGCAGGGAGGGAGCCTTTCGCAATAGCAAACCCAACCAAGGCAACAAAGACAAGAAGGGCAACAGCAAATAGCATGTTGATGTTACTTAATACCTTAACGCCGCCTTCAATGCCTCGAACAACAGAGATAACTGCGAGGGCTGTTACAAAAGCAATGACAGCTAGCTGCATGCCAAGGCCACCTTCGGTGCCGAAAACATGGTTGATACCGCTGGTTGCTTGCTGTGCACCAAGTCCTAACGAGGTTGCAAGGCCAAATAGGGTGGCAAGTACTGCCATAATATCAATGGCGTTCCCAAACCAACCCCCCCAAGTTCGATCGCCAAGCAAAGGGTAGAAAATGGAACGAATAGAAAGTGGCAACCCTTTGTTGAATGTGAAGAAAGCTAAAGAAAGGGCTACAACCGCATACATAGACCATGCGTGAATCCCCCCCAGTGGAACATAGTCGCACCCAGAGCAACCTTTTTTTGCTTCAGGAGAAAATGCTTCAACTGCCAATGGCGTTTCATACCAACCTGTGAAGTAGGCGGTTGGCTCTGCCACTCCCCAGAACATAAGACCAATCCCCATGCCAGCAGCAAAGAGCATTGCTATCCATGAAATATTGGAGTGTTCAGGTTTGGCATTGATGCCACCAAGTCTAATTTTGCCAAGTGGTGAGATGATTAAACCAAGGCAAAAAATCAGGAAAATATTCCCAGACCACATAAATAGAAGGTCAAAGTTTTCAATAATTTGCACCTTGAGACCATTTAGAGCGGCCTTGGCAGTGCTTGGGTCAACAAGCAATAGTGCGGTTAAAAATAGAATAATAAGACCTGCACTGATACCAAAAACAGGGTTGTGAACGTCAAATCCCCCCCATTTCTGAACGTTGTCTTGCCCAACTTCGTAATCCGTTGTTTTTATGCTGTATTTATTAAATACGCTATCCATAGTAACTCTCAAACGTTTTGTCCTCTAAGTATTTTCTTCTGGTAAATATCAGTAAAACAGCGCTGAAATGGAAAATGCTTAGACTTCAAATTAAAAAAATCGGCAAAATGTTAACATTAGAGCAGGGTTATCACAAGTTAGTGTTTGAATTCCTTCATTTGTCATGGCTTTTTAGTGGTTGGGTTGGTTCTGGCAGAGGTTGGGATTGGTTAAATGTTTCGATCTCTAATTATTTGTGCTGGATGTATTTTGACGGGGTGAAAATCAACTTCGTTGCGAGAGAAAACCAGTCACGTAAAGTGACTGGTTGCAGCGGTGCTCGGTGGTATCTCTATAGAGTATATCTGAAGGGTGTGTCTTTACTCACTCAGATCTATCCAGATGTTGAAGTGACTCTTGCTTGCAATGACTTAATTACCGGTTAATCGAAAGAAAGGTAGATGCCGCGATTTCAAATTCTTCCGCAAGCTTACATCTCTTTCATTCGCTCTCCTCAATAAATTCCCCCCCAGCAGTATCAGTTATGTAAATTTATTCTTAATTTGCAATATTTTGTTACACCGGATACACTCTCCTGCAAAAATACAGCGTTCATTTGCAGCGCTTTTCTTTTTTCAATCAAATATATCTGTTGAGTTTAATAATGACTAAAAAACTGTTGTTACCTTTATGTATTGCTGTGGGCCTGTCTGCGTGCGGCAGTGGTGGCGGAAGCGATGTTTCATCAACACCGGCTGCTCAGGAGAAAGGTAAGTTTGTTACGGTTACTCCAGCGGTACAGAAGGGAGGAGCTATAGCTCTTAGTTGGAATCAGGTGAGTGGTGCAGATCATTACAAATTACTTAGATATCGTCAGACAAGCCAGCGTTTGACTGATGAAATAGTCGCGACTCACGTAACTGGTACTTCGTTGAATCTAGCTCTTGACTTGGTTGATATGGATGCAGCTACAGCAGATTATGAGCTACTAGCATGTGATAGCTCAGACTATTGCTTCACTAAATCGGCAAAATTCCGACTTGAAGACTTGGATCAAGCTATCGGTAAAGTAAAAACTAACCTTAATCGCTATGATTCTGATCGTGTGCGTTTCGGTAGTGCTGTCGCGTGGCAACAGGATTATCTTGTTACCAATACAACAGATGATTCAAATGGTATTGTTCAGCTTTATTCGGCTCAAGGGGGACGGGCAGTATCAGATTGATGAGAGTCTGCTGCGTAAATCAATTTTAAGGACAGCCGACCGTCACGCTACTCGAGCAAATAGCATAGTGACAGCTGGCAGCAGCTTTGATGATTTTTTCCTTGCAGCGGCCACGCTTCCAAGTGAGCAAGGTAAAGATGAAGCTTTTGTTTATATGGCCAAAACAATGGACACTATGAACAACGGTAACCCTGAGCGTTGGCTTCAAGGGCATACAGCGCCGCGTGGGCCTGTGAGCGACAGCTATGGTGCAGCATTGGCCAGCTCAGGTGAAGATGGTGGCATGATTATGATGGGGGGGCACCCGACGAAAAATACGAGCGGTGAGGTTTCATATTATTTCTTTAAAGACCTGAGTTTTCCTGCTGCCCCCCCTGAACAATATATGAAGAGCATTTCATCTCCGGGTGAGTTTACACTTAACCGTCCGAATGATTTGGCTGCAGATGCAAAATTTGGTGCCAGTGTTGCAATTGCCAAGGATGAGGTATTGGTAGTTGGTGCTCCGATGGATTCGTTGCTTAAAGGGACTGCAAGTGAAATTAAGCATGGTGGCGCAGTTTATGTGTATCGTAAGGCATTAGCACCAAGAAATTATAATGAAATCTGGCAGCTAGAAACGGTACTGACTTTGCCTGATGGCTATTCAAAAGAAAACAGCGGCTTTGGAAGTTCTGTTGTGATCAATAAGGCTGCGAACCTTGTTTTGGTTGGTGCACCGGGTATAGACCGTGTGTTGACGTATAAATATGACGAGCAGAGAGGCTTTTGGAGCCAGATTGATGCAATTACTCCGGTGAAGGCCTCGGCAGGGCAAAAATTTGGTAGCCAGCTAGCGCTCAGTGATAAAGGTTTTCTTGCTGTTTCGGCACCGTTAGCGCCATGGCGTGGATTTGGTTTCCATACCAGTGCAGACACATTGGAGCGAGGTGGTGACCTTGATGGTGCGGTCTATATTTATCGCTTGAATGATTACGGTAACCGTAATTATGCCTGGGAAGGAGCCATTACCGGTGATAGTGTCTCTGGGGGGGTAAATGAAGAATTTGGTGCTTCATTGAAATTTAAGCCTGGCACTAACACTTTGGCCGTAGGGGCTCCTGGTCATCCGTCGGATCCTAAGCTCGATTGGAGTGACCGTTCATGGCCTAATGCAGGTGCAGTCTATATTTACTGATTATTCATCAAGTTTCTTTTGACTGAATAGTGCAACAAAACCGGCAAAGTACTGCCGGTTTTGTTGTTAAGGTAGTCCTTACTTACCGTAGAAAAACGGTTCATACAAGCTCTCTATCAAAAGCGTAAAGCTGAACTCCTAAATACACACTTTTCTCCTTCTTCTGAACGGTCCTTATTTACACTGATTATTAGTCGTTACTCAAAGGGGCGAAGGTCTATTTTCTCAAACTCACAGACCTCACGAACGGTTGGGTATTGCGCCATGCGTTTAAGGTACGCATTTAAATGAGGAAATGACATGGGTGATTTTTTAATGCCGAGAGACCATTTCGAAAGCATAAACAAGAAGAAGTCACAGGCTGAAATCTTATTGCCAAGAAGATATTGTTTGTCGGCTAATGCTTGGTCGATAACTGATAAAGCTTCCGCGATACGCTCATCTTGAGCTTCGATAATACTGGGTATTGCGCCTTCATCCACGGTATGTTTATGCGGATAGTAGCGAGTCATGAGCTCAGCTTGGAGTGTATTGTTTAAATACGTTAGCCATTGAAAGAATACTGGCCTTTCTTTACTCCCTAACGGTGGGATTAGGCCTTTCTCAGGATGCTGTTCACACAGATGAATACAGATCGCAGGGCTTTCGAATAAGGTGATTTCACCATCAATCAAGGTCGGGATTCGTCCTGCAGGGTTCAGCTTTAAATATTCTGCGGACTTCTGTCCATTTGATTTTCGGTCAACAAGTAGTAGCTCATACTCGAGTTCCATTTCATGCAGGAGAAAGTGAGGAGCAAGGCTAGCGTTGTTGGGGATAGTAATACAGTGTGTACACATCAAATCCTTATCGGTATTAGAACGAGCTGTTTGCTGGGGAAGAGTTAACACGAGACTGCTTCGATTTTATTTCCATCAAGATCGAAGATATAAGCTGCGTAATAGGATTTACCATAATGGGGACGCAAACCAGGCTTTCCACCACAGCGTCCGCCTTGTTCAATGGCAATTCGATAAAACTCATCGACAGATTCTTGTGTCGGCGCAGTAAAGGCAATATGAGAACCATTACCTGTTGTTGGGTTAGTATCGCACGGACAGCCTACCCAAAATTCAAAATTATCCCCCGTAGGAAGCCGCTTCCCCGTCAATAGAATGCGAACGTTTGATATTGAGTGTGTTGAAAACCGCATCGTAGAATCGGATCGCAGAAGAGATATCATTTGTACCGACAGAGACATGGTTGATGACCATTGTAATATCCTTATTATTCAGCGCGTATTGTATGTATATACAGTGCATAATACAGGAGCATGTTCTTATTAAACATTTTATTTCAGTCGCTTAGGTCTTCGTTCGATTGTCATTGCGAGTCTTACATTCCTTAACCTTCAGATATTCCATGTCACAACACCAAGCTTATCGGTTCATTCTCAACTGCTTGGTGAAGTCCACAGTCAGATCTAGGACCGTTCAGGTTTGGCTCGAAATCATACCTAGCAAATCGTAAATATGACTACCGCATATCGTTTTTCGGAATTTTTTGTTTCGATTTGTTGTTTTGTATTGACGGTTAGAAAATACACGTCTAGTGTTAAGTTAAATTTTTGTTATCGAGACGATGTGTTCCGAATAGTGTGTAGGTTGCTGCTTGATAAAAAGATAGATGAGTTGCCAGTATCACCGAGATTTATGTTGTAAGAGAACTGTTAGCTAGTGCCATTTGTGAAATGTTGAGGTTAGGCAGTGAATTGTTCTGCATTATGGTGTTTAGGAATACATAGGCATAAAAACAAAACGCTATGTCTCGCTTATTGAGATTTCCAATTGACGCTATGTGTGTAGAGGGATACATTTAACCAAATTTTAACATTTTGCGTAACGTGAGTATGTCTCTGTAACATTTTAATTTAGAAGGAAATAAAGATGAGTGTACAAGCTGCCGGAAATGCTCAGAATGAAGTCAATGTCGAGTTTTTACAAGCTTTTAGCGAAGCATGGAATAACCATGACATTGATGCTTTGATGACCTTTGTCACCGATGATTGTATTTTCCACACCGCGGCCGGGCCGGATCTTCAAGGTAACACGTTTACTGGTCGAGAAGCGGTTCGCGAGAGTTTCCAGCAAGTATGGAAAAACTTCCCTGATGCCGCATGGCTCGATGGTATTCATTTTATCAGTGGTAACCGAGCAGTGTCTGAATCGACCTTCTGCGCTACCAAGCCCGACGGTAGCCGAATTGAAGCCCGCATGGTGGATGTATTCACTCTGAATGAGGGTAAAATTCAGGTGAAAAATGCCTTTCGCAAAGACCGTCCTGCTTTTTTTGAGAGCGATTCCTAAGCCAATAGTGAATGTTAGTACGTTATTACTAAGGAGCTGATATGAACTCTCTCGCGGAAAAAAACAGAATAGAGACTGCCCGGCAGTCAGCAAGCGACGTGAAGAAAACTACAGCCTCGCTGAACGCCTATGATCCTACCTATGACCCATTGATTGCTGCTACTCCCCGGCCATGGGGCTGAGTACGCACCAACCTATTGGGTTGATACTGCTGGCGAGCCGCCTGCGGATGACGGGCCGATCAGCAGTGACGTTGACGTTGATGTCGTGATTATTGGTTCTGGATTTACAGGGCTGACAACGGCTATTTTCCTGGCTGAGAACTATGGCATCAAGGCAACAGTTCTTGAGGCAAATCGAGCCAGCTGGGGGGGATGCAGTACCCGTAACGGGGGGGGCAGGCACAATGTGCATCCGGTCGTCTGAAACGCTCGCAATGGATTGAGCGCTGGGGGGGCTAGATACAGCGCTGCGTATGCACGAGGAATGTCTTGACGGGATGGAGACTTTCAAAGGATTGATCAAAGATATTGATTGTGATCCTCAACCTGGTGGCCACCTGTATGTCGCTCATCGTGCCAAAGTTATGCCGACATTGGAAAAAGAAGCCAAGTTGCTGCGCGAGACATTCAATTATGATGCCCAAATTCTTGATGCCGATACGGTTAAGCGCCAGTTTGTCGGTGATGAGGAAGCTGCCGGAGCGATGCACGAGCCGGAAGGAATCGGTATTCATGCGGGTAAGTTAGCGTTTGGTTATCTGAAAAAAGCCCGTGCACTGGGAGCAACAGTGCATCCGGCGAGCCCGGTTATTGGCTGGGAGACTAAAAATGGCGTGCACCGCCTCAGAACACCGGGTGGGATTGTCCGGGCTCGTGCGGTTGGTGTGGCGACCGGAGGATACACTTCGCAAGGTTTGCACTCGCAGCTGAAGAATCGCCTGCTACCAATTTTATCAAACTCTATGGTGACCCGTCCGCTTACAGAGGCTGAGATTGATACCTGTAATTTCCGTACCAATCAGGTGATCACGGATACACGGATACTGCGTCATTATTACCGCTTGTTGCCTGATAATCGGGTACAGATTGGCACCCGCAGTGCAATAACTGGCCGTGCTGCGCCTGAGATCAAATATGAACAGATGCTTAAGGCTGATTTGGCGAGGAAGTTCCCGGCATTGAATGGTATTCAGGTTGATTATTCATGGTGGGGCTGGGTGGACGTCAGCCATGACATGATGCCACGTATTTATCAGCCGAATTCCCAAGAAACTATTTATTACGCTCTCGGTTACGGCGGCAATGGGGGGGTGATGTATTCCGCTCAGGCTGGTAAGCGCCTGGCGCAGTGGATAGCTGGTGAGGGGAAGGATTTAGATTTGCCAATTTTTCAGTCGAAACTGCCCTTTCCGAATATTCGTGAAGTGGTCGAGTCGGAAGCTTTTGCACCGTTTCGCCGATTTGGTCAACGCTTCTTGTACCGTTGGTACCATCTCAAAGATGAAGTGCTGTAATTCGGCAGTAGACATCAACGCCTATATAGACACCTGTATCAACACAGAATCAATATACGTTCCATCGTTCAGGAGGAATGGATTTAGATAACAGTAACACTGATGACATGCGAACATGGCCCTGGTTGTCAAAGACAGTGTAGTACCGAGGTCACCTTTAAAAACTGCGCACAGATTGATGCGATATTGATAGAAAAGGTTACTACTATGATGTTCACGAAAAGCAAAGTTATTCCACTAATTACTGCAGTCAGCTTGGCTTTTGCTTCACCGTTGGTGATGGCAAAAACATTTAAGATGGCTTTGGGCGATGCCGCAGGTGGAACGCAGTGGGAACTAGGTACTAAATTCACTGAATTACTCGAGAAAAAAACCGGTGGTGAAGTTAAGGTTGATATGTTCCCGAACGGCCAGTTAGGCAACGAGCAGGATACCGTCAACAATGCCGCAATTGGTTTACTTGATTTTTCAGTGCTTGCCATCAATAACGTAACACCTTTCTCACCAAGTGTCGGCCTCCTGACAATGCCCTATGTGATCCAAAGTGCGGATGAAGCAAAACTACTGACTCAAGGAGAAATTGGCCAGGAGCTGGTGGAGAATACTATTCGTGATGCGGGTGTGCGGATTATTGGCTGGGCCTATTCCGGTTTCCGAGTGTTAACGAACTCCACACGACCGATTAAGTCACCTGATGATCTGAAAGGCTGGTGATCCGTGTTCCGCGTAACGAAATTATGATTGCCTCCTATCAGGCTGGGGGGGAGTCAACCCGACGCCAATGGCATGGTCAGAGACGTTTACCGGGCTTCAGCAAGGAGTGGTCGATGGACAGGACAATCCATACATTACCGTGCATGCGATGAAGTTCAACGAAGTGCAAAAATATGTCACCAATATTCGCTACATCTTTTCACTCGAACCTTTGATTATCAGCGAATCTATTTTTCAGCAGCAATCCCCCAGAGATGCAGAAGGCTATTTTGGCAGCCAGCAAAGAAGCGACCGAGCACAGCTTTAATTTCCTACAGGCAACCGAGCAGAAAATCCGCAACGAGCTTGAAGCCAAGGGGGGGATGGTATTTACCGACCCTGCCAACGACGAAAAAGAATGGATCGAAAAAGTGACTACGGCCGTATGGCCTAAGTTCTATACCAGCATCGGTGGAAAAAAGAAACTTGATGAAGCGCTTACTGTACTAGGCCGATAGTCACTTGGAGAGGGTGCAGTCAATGCACCCGTCTCTTGGGCTTATTCTCGAGGCACTGTTGGTTACGGGCCGTTGTTAACTGGAGGATGTATGTCTGTAATGCAATCTATCCGAAAGCACCTCAATAACATCGAAGAATACACATGCTGTTTGCTTCTGGCGGTATTCGTAATGCTGCTGTTTTCGCAAATTCTATTACGTCAGTTTTTTTCAATACTCGATCCCCCCTGGGGGGGATGAGGTGGCAACCTATATGTTTGTTTGGTTCGCCTACCTTGGCGCAGTTGTGGCCGCGAAAATGTCAGCTCACAACCGGGTTAGCTTTCACTTTAGGTTCTTTCCACCCATTGTTCGTAAGATCAGCGAAACCATCGCCGATATGATTTGGGTGGCGTTCAATCTTTATTTTGTTTATCTCAGCTATGACTTTGTGTTTAACAAAATGAATTTGTTTTGGAAATCTCAGACTACGGGGATTCCAATGAAATATTTTTATCTGATCCTTCCTATCGCTTTTTCGCTGATGACGATCAGAATTCTGTGGAACAACTATGAACGACTGTTTAAAGGTGTGGAAGCGGTCGATCCCGAGACGGAAGAGCTAAGCAAAATGAAAAAGCTCCAGGTACCCAAAACAGCTGTGTAATCACAGCTCATTCGAGCTAGGGAAGACTCATGGAAGACTATTTAACCTTGATATTGTTTGGTGGCTTTCTCGTTATGTTAATACTGGGAGCCCCCCCGATAACTGTTTCGCTTGCTGGTGCATCAATGGCCGCTTATCTGATCTTGGATAAAAATCCGATAGCGTTGGTACAAATTGCCTTTACCTCTGTTGGTAATTTTCCCCCCCTAATGGCACTGCCAGCCTTTGTGCTTGCCGGGGCACTGATGGAAGCCGCAGGTATTTCTAAGCGTTTGGTCGATATAGCCGAAAGCCTTGCCGGTCCCGTTACTGGGGGGGGTTGGGGGGGGCGGCAACGGTGGTTGCGTGCCTGTTTTTCGGCGCGATATCAGGGGTCAGGCCCGGCGACGACGGCGGCTGTCGGGATGCTGATGGTGCCCGCGATGGTAAAGCGTGATTATGAACGAAGCTATGCCTCGGCAGTGACTGCGGCATCGGGTGGTCTGGGGATCATCATTCCGCCGTCGATTCCGGTCGTTATTTTCGGTATCTCTGCCATGGGGGGGTTGATGCCACCTCCGGAGGCGATTGCCCAGCATGGTCAGTTTGCTTCGCTTTCGATCCCCCAAACTGTTTGTTGCCGGTGTGATCCCCCGGTTTGATTATGGCCTCGACTCTGATTTTTACCAATTACATGATAGCGAAACATCGTGGCTATAAAGGGGGGGCTGACTGAAAAGTGGTCGTTTGGTGATATTAAAGGAACGTTACGCAAAGGACTCTGGTCTATATTGGCCCCCGTTTCTGATCCTTGGCGGTATTTATAGTGGTATGTTCACCCCGACAGAATCGGCAATCGTGGCTATTTTCTACTCGTTGTTTGTCGGATTCTGCCTGCATCGCGAATTACAGTTCAAGAATGTCCTTAAATCACTGACGACGACAACCTGGATCACGGGGCGGGTATTACTGATTCTATTCGCAGCCACTGTATTTGGCCGTTTGCTCATTGAGCAGAAAATTCCGGTTGTTGTTGCCGACTCGCTGCTGAGTCTTACCGATAATATGTATCTGGTATGGGCGCTAACCATTATGTTGCTGCTATTTGTCGGTATGTTCATGGAAACGCTGGCAGCGATCATGATCATTGTACCGGTGTTGCTACCGATCATGTATATGCTGGGCGCCGATCCAACTCATGTCGGAATTGTGGTGGTGTGTGCACTTTCTATTGGTTTTGCGACACCGCCATTGGGGGGGGAGAATATCTTTGTTGCATCCGGGGATAGGGGGGGGATCATCCGTCGAGCAGATCACCGCTCCAATTCATCCTTTCGTTATGGCCTCGGTTGTCGGTGTGTTTCTTATCGCTTTCTTTCCGCAACTATCACTTTGGCTACCGTCATTGGTGGGCTACTAACCAGTAAAATGATGATCATTAGCGACTAACCGGAGACAATGTAATGAAGCTATTAGTCAAAAGTAGTGTGATATATTTACTGATGTTGTTCAGCTTCACGCTAACCGCAACCCCCTATGGTTGAGCAGGAAGACTTGGCAAATTTGCCACATGCTGCAACAAAAGATGAAAAACGTGCGATTATCTTGCTTGAAAAGGCTGTTCAGCATATTGAACAGCAGAGCGAAGACGCTGTAACGGATTTTAGCTCTCAGGAAAGATTCATCGACCGTGAACTCTATGTGTTTGCCCTCCGCATCGATGGGCGTTTTCTTGCAAGCGGCGGTTCTTCGACCGTACTGGTGGGGGGATACGGTACTCGATAGCGTCGATATGTTTGGCAAGCCTTTTTTCCGCGAGATGATTGAAATGGCAGTAGAAAAAGGTCAGGGGTGTTGTCGAATACCACTGGAACAATCCTATTGATAGTCAGGGGTGAGCCGAAGCGGACATTATTCCGACGTGTAGGCGATATTATTGTTGCGGTGGGGGGGTTTTATCCGTCACGGGCGACAGCGTTTCAGGCTCGTAACTTTCTCGATGCTGCCATCAAAGCCATGGTCACAGATGAAAAAGCCGCACTGGTTGAGTTTGGTCAGCCAGAAGGACGCTTTATTCAGGACGACCTATATGTGTTTGTCGTCGATATGCAGCAAGGTAAATTTATTGCCCATGGCGCAACACCAGCCTTATTGGCAAGTCGCACACCGAGGTGTTGAGCCCTGACGGCAGGCCGGTGATCACACAAATGCTGGATAAGGCAAAACAACAGGGTAAAGGGGGGGAGATTGTTTACCAATGGAAGAACCCCCCCACGACAGGCAGAACAGAAGCCAAGCATACATATTACCGCGTATTGGATAATAAATTGGTGGGCGTTGGCTATTATCAGCGCTAGCATTAATCAATACTCGAACCTCGAACCTCGAACCTCGAACCTCGAAACAGAAATCAAACGGTATGGGCAGCATTGAGGTTGCCCATCATTTTTTCGTTAATTGCATTTATTTTGATTTTGAACGAACGATTTAGCAGGAACACTGATGGATATTAAACAAACTGAATTATTTCAGACGGGTTTTTACATTAACGGCAGCTGGCTGCAGAGTGATCGGTGTTACGCTGTCACTAATCCGGCGACAAATAAAAAGATTGCTGATGTTGCTTCAGCTGGTGAACCGGAAACGAGAGCAGCCATTGAGGCGGCAACGACTGCATTCAAACTATGGCGAAAGAAAACCGCCAAAGAGCGCTCGCAGGTGGTTCGCCGTTGGGGGGGTGAACTGATGATGGAGCACCAGCACGACCTAGCGATTATTATGACTACCGAGCAAGGTAAGCCTTATGCTGAGTCGCTTGGGGGAAGTTGGTTATGCGGCAAGCTTTTTCGAATGGTTTGCCGAAGAAGGCAAGCGTATCTATGGCGAAACTATCCCGACCCACAAGCCAGATTCGAGAATCCTTGTGACCAAAGAGCCCATTGGTGTTGTCGGGGGCGATTACCCCGTGGAATTTTCCTTTGGCAATGATCACCCGCAAGGCCGGGCCTGCGATTGCTGCCGGATGTACCATGGTATTGAAGCCTTCGGAAGAAACACCGTTGAGCGCGATGGCAATGGCTGTTTTGGCCGAGAAGGCGGGTGTTCCGGCAGGTGTTTTTAACGTGGTATCAGGGGGATGCTACCGAAATTGGTGGAGCATTGATGGCTGCAAAATCAGTGCGTAAAATCTCGTTTACCGGTTCGACCCGCGTAGGCAAACTCTTGATGCGTCAGGCTGCCGATACGGTGAAGAAGCTGTCTTTGGAGCTGGGCGGCAACGCGCCATTTATTGTGTTCGATGATGCGGATATTGATGCGGCAGTGCAGGGAGCGATGGCCTCGAAGTTCCGCAATACCGGTCAAACCTGCGTATGTGTCAATCGCTTTTATGTTCAGGATAGTATTTATGAACAGTTTACAACCAAGCTTGCCGAAGCGGTGAGTAATCTCAAGATTGCAAGTGGCTTCGAAGAAGGGGGGGCGACGCAAGGACCATTAATTAATGCGTTGGCACTAGAGAAGGTCGAAAGCCATGTTCAAGATGCGGTTGCCAACGGTGGTGTTGTACTCGTGGGCGGCAAGAACAGCCTGTTAGGCGGTAACTTCTACGAGCGACTGTGATTGCCAATGCCCACCACGCAATGCGCATCGCTAGCGAGGAAACTTTTGGCCCAGTAGCAGCTTGTTATCGTTTTAGCTCGGAAGAGGAAGTGCTAGAGCTGGCAAATGCTACTGAATCCGGGTTGGCGGCATATTTCTATTCCCGGGATATTGGCCGAGTCTGGCGAGTAGCCGAAGGGCTAGAGTCTGGGATTGTCGGGATCAACGAAGGTATCATTTCGACCGAGGTTGCTCCGTTTGGTGGTGTCAAAGAATCGGGCCTTGGTCGCGAGGGCTCTCGCTATGGTATCGAGGATTATGTCGAAGTGAAATATATGCTGATGGGCGGTATTTAACTTTTGTCGTTGTGAAT
>LLEM01000062.1_pt1 | contig 25210 bp, 32 predicted proteins | sample 595841 | NCBI WGS metagenome assembly LLEM01 (sample SAMN02919313, study PRJNA255460) | bioreactor metagenome | biome: chemostat; feature: culture 2012_10.2; material: sediment; isolation source: day64 10degC chemostat 2012 inoculated with Wadden Sea sediment taken from... | place: Germany: Bremen ...
CGTGATGGGTCGAGTGGTGTCAATTCCCGCAAAATCCTTACAGTACTCAGCGTTTTAAATACTAAGAAAAATCACCGTCTCTTTCTGTGTAATTCAGGGTTCATAAAAAGTAAATTTTTTTATCGAGAGTTAGCTCAATAAGGGAGATTAAAGGGGGGGAATTAAAGTGCAAGTCATAAATAAATGGCTAAATCCGGTGAATCGCTTGAATTTGCAATCTCTGTAAAGGTTAGAACTCTAAACAAATCGCAGTCCCTATTTGCCATTACAAGTTGAGATCATGCATAGCTCCACGAGTAATGGCTTAGTTGTTGATGATATCTAGTTAGATGGTAGAAACTTGTTTTCGACACAAAACATTTAAATCAAGTTGTTTTTTTTGCATTTAAATTAGTTTATTTTAAATCAACGTCTTACGTGTGTTTTGCGTGAGGCTTATCCCTCGCTATTCATTACGGCACGAAACATTTTTTGACTTGCTGTCAATAATATGTAAATTTATTTTTAATTAAACGTTCAATCAAGAAACATTTGGGTAGCAAGTATGCCAAAAGTAGGAATGCCTGAAATTCGTAAACCACAGCTCGTCGAGGCGACAATGGCCGTTATTGACGAAGTTGGGCTTTCGGGTGCAAGTGTGATTTTGATAAGCCGCAAGGCTGGCGTTTCTCCTGGGATCATTAACCACTATTTTGGCGGTAAGCATGGTTTGCTAGAGGAGACGATGCGTTCGGTACTCCGTCAATTATCGGCGACATCCATTGAACATCTCCGTTCTGTAGATAGGGATGATGTGACAGCGAGGGTCAAGGCGATCGTTGCTGCTAATTTTGATGGTTACCAGGTTGAAAGCAAAGTGGTGAAGACCTGGTTGGCATTTTGGGCGCAGTCTATGCACGATACGAGTTTGCATCGGCTTCAGCGTGTCAATGAACGCCGTTTGTTGTCACACCTTCGTTTTGAGTTCAAGAAAGTTTTGCCTTCTGAACAGGCTCTTTTCGTCGCACAGGGAGTTGCTGCACTCATCGACGGGATCTGGCTGAGAGGCGCGCTGAATCCCGATGGGATTTGCCCGGAAAAAGCACAACAGATCATCTCCGATTACCTGCAAAAACAACTCGCCCCCGTATTTGAACTGACAAACTCATAATAAACATTAATTACCAAGGCATTTTGATGAAAATGAAGTCCCTTTACATCCATGGTCAGGCCACAGGAGCCTCATCGGGAGAAACATTTGCAACCAACAACCCGGCAACGGGTGAGAAGCTGGCCGAAATCGGCCAGGCATCAGCTCAAGATGTTGACCGCACCATAGCTTCGGCGCATGAAGGTTTCAAAGTGTGGTCAGCGATGAGTGGTATGGAAAGAGGCCGTATCTTGATGCGGGCGGTGGCGATTCTCCGTGAGCGCAATGATGAACTGGCCAAGCTGGAAGTCAAAGATACCGGAAAGCCGATCCAGGAAGCTATCGAGGTTGACATTGTTACCGGTGCGGATGTTATCGAGTACTACGCAGGGCTTGCCGCGGCAATTCAGGGCCAGCAACAAGATTTGGGCCACGGTCAGTTTTTCTATACCGCCGTGAGCCATTGGGTGTTTGTGCCGGAATTGGTGCGTGGAACTATCCCATTCAGATTGCGATGTGGAAATCGGCACCGGCATTGGCTGCCGGTAATGCCATGGTATTTAAACCGTCTGAAGAAACCCCCGCTGTCGGTATTGAAGCTGGCAGAGATCTTTACCGAGGCAGGTGTACCTGACGGCGTGTTTAACGTTGTTCAGGGCGATTACCGTGTTGGTCAGATGCTTTCACGCCACACAGATATTGCCAAGGTTTCTTTTACCGGCGAATCCGGTACCGGCAAGAAAGTGATGGCTGATGCTGCCGGTACGCTTAAAGACATCACGATGGAGCTTGGCGGTAAATCCCCCTCTGATCGTGTTTGATGATGCCAAGCTAGAAAATGCGGTTTCAGCTGCCATGCTGGCCAATTTCTACACCCAGGGTGAAGTCTGCACTAATGGCACTCGGGTTTTTGTCCATGATGCGATTTACGACGAGTTTATCGAGCAACTTGCTCATCGCACCAATAAATTGGTCGTCGGTGATCCTGCTGATATGTCGACTCAGATCGGCGCGCTGATCTCTGGCGAACATCTCGAAAAAGTACTCGGGTTTATTCAGGCCGGAAAAGAGTCTGGTGCCCGCCTGATCTGCGGTGGCGAGCGTGAAACAGCTAACGGACTCGATAAGGGATATTTTGTTCAACCGACCATCTTTGCCGACTGTACTGATGATATGCCTCAGGTTCAGGAGGAGATTTTTGGTCCGGTGATGTCTATCTTGCGATTTACCGATGAGGAAGAGGTGATTCAACGGGCAAATGCCACCCAGTATGGACTTGCTGCCGGTTTGTTTACCCAAAATCTTTCTCGCGCACACCGGGTGATAGCTCAGATTGAAGCCGGTATTTGCTGGGTGAATACATGGGGCGGTTCGCCGGCAGAAATGCCTGTGGGAGGTTATAAACAATCCGGGATCGGGCGGGAAAATGGAATCGAAACACTCAACCATTACACCCAGAACAAGAGTGTGATGATTGAGCTTGGTGATCTTGAGTGCCTTATGATTAAGCCGACAGATATCAGCAATGACGGGAGCTGCTGATAACAGCAGGTTTTAATCTTCACCACAGAATTGAAAGGGAAATCAAATGAACAAAACGTACGATTACATCATTGTCGGAGCGGGATCAGCCGGCTGTGTGTTAGCTGACCGTTTAACGGCCTCGGGTGAACATAGCGTTTTATTACTAGAGGCCGGCGGGAGTGACAGAAGCATCTTTATTCAAATGCCGACAGCACTGTCTTACCCAATGAACAGCGATAAATACGCATGGCAGTTTGAATCAAAACCCGAGGCAGGTGTTGATAACCGCCGCCTGCATTGTCCGCGCGGACGTGTGCTGGGTGGAAGCTCGTCAATTAACGGCATGGTGTATGTGCGAGGCCATGCCTGTGATTTTGATGAGTGGGTTGAGCATGGCGCTGCAGGCTGGAGTTATCAGGAGTGCCTGCCGTATTTCCGCCGTGCTGAATCATGGATTAGCGGTGAAGATATTTACCGCGGCGGCGACGGTCCGTTGGCAACCTGTAACGGCAACAATATGACGCTGAACCCTTTGTATCAGGCATTTATCGATGCCGGACAGCAAGCTGGCTATCCGAAAACCGATGATTATAACGGCTATCAGCAGGAAGGGTTTGGCCCTATGCATATGACGGTTGATAAAGGTGTACGTGCCTCGACCTCGAATGCCTATTTGCGTCGAGCAATGAAGCGGAGCAATCTGACTGTCAAAACGGGAGTCATCAGCGCAAGGTACTGTTTGAAAACAAACAGGCCATCGGGGTTAAAATTGAAGTTGGCGGTCAGGTCGAATCTGTTTTTGCCAGCAATGAAGTTCTGCTATCGGCGGGCTCTGTCGGCTCGGTGCAGCTCCTCCAGCTGTCAGGGTTGGTCCCAAGACAGTACTGGAGCAAGCCGGCATTGCTGTAGAGCATGATTTGCCGGGCGTCGGGGGGGAGAACCTGCAAGATCATCTAGAAGTTTATTTTCAATATGAATGTCATCAGCCAATAACACTGAACAGCAAACTGGGGGGGCTGATTAGCAAAGGGCTTATTGGGACGCGTTGGATATTGCGCAGAGATGGCTTGGGGGGGCCACCAACCATTTTGAGTCGTGTGCTTTTATCCGCTCTCGTGCCGGGCTGAAATGGCCCAATATTCAGTATCATTTCTTGCCGGCGGCGATGCGCTATGACGGCCAGGTAGCTTTTGATGGCCATGGTTTCCAGGTGCATGTCGGTCCGAACAAACCGCAAAGCCGTGGCCGTATCTGGGTGGAATCTAGCGATCCGCATCAAAAGCCAAACATCGAATTCAACTACATCAGTACAGAGCAAGATATACAGGATTGGCGTGATTGTATCCGCCTGACCCGCGAAATATTGGCTCAACCGGCAATGGATGAGTACCGCGGTAAGGAAATCCAACCGGGAGTTGATGTTGCCAGCGATGAAGCGATTGATGCCTGGGTTCGTCAAAATGTAGAGAGTGCCTATCATCCGTCATGCACCTGCAAGATGGGAGCCGATAACGACTCAATGGCTGTGCTGAATGAGAATTGTCAGGTCAGGGGAATTGATTCTCTGCGAGTTGTCGACTCGTCGGTGTTCCCGACAATTCCGAACGGGAACCTCAATGCGCCGACAATCATGGTGGCAGAGAAAGTCGCTGATGCTATTTTGGGCAATGCTCCGCTTGCGTCTTCTGATGCACAAACCTGGATTGCCCCCCCTAACTGGGAAACAGAGCAGCGTGTTGGCTCCGCCCAGCGTCCGGCGAACGTCTGATATACCTAATCATTATTACTGAAAACGAAGCGGCTTAATTACCAAAGTGAAGTAGCCTAATTAGCAAAAACGAGCAACTTTGGCACCTAGCAATATAGAAGAAGTATTGCTTAACAAATATGGATAAAGGAAGAGTCATGAAGACAAAGAAAACAATTAAAAATGCAATCATGGGTAGCTCAGCACTATTACTCAGTCTGTCAGCGTCAACGGCATTAGCCGCACAGTGCGAAACCGTGCGTTTCTCCGATGTGGGCTGGACAGATATTACGGCAACAACGGCGATTACGAGTGAAGTGCTCAAAGGGCTGGGCTATAAGACCTCAACTCAGCTACTGTCGGTCCCTGTGACTTACTCCTCCATGGCCAACCAAGATATTGATGTGTTCTTGGGAAACTGGATGCCAACCATGGAAGCGGACATTGCCAAATATCATCAGGACGGTTCGGTTGAGACAGTACGAGCTAATTTGGAAGGGGGGGCTAAATATACCCTTGCCGTCCCGAAATACGTTTATGACGCCGGTGTGCGCAGTTTTGCTGATCTGGCTAAATACAAAGATGAGTTTCGCGGCCGCATCTATGGCATAGAACCGGGTAACGATGGTAACCGTCTGATCCAAGGCATGATTGATAAAAACGCCTTCGAACTGAAAAGTTTCCGTTTGGTTGAATCCAGCGAGGCCGGAATGATGTCGCAGGTCAAACGTGCGGTCAACCGCGAGCAGTGGATAGCTTTCCTCGGTTGGGCGCCTCACCCGATGAACAGCAATTTTGATATGGCCTACCTTGCCGGTGGCGATGATTTCTTTGGTCCTAATTATGGCGGTGCGAGTGTCTATACCAATGTTCGTAAAGACTATTTGAAAACTTGCCCGAATGTCGGCCAGCTATTGCAGAACCTGAGCTTCAGCCTAGAAATGGAAAACCAGTTGATGGGTAATATCTTAAACGATAATGCCAAACCTGATGCAGCGGCAAAAGCCTGGCTGCAAGCCAATCCGCAGGTACTGGAACAGTGGCTTAACAAGGTAACGGCACAAGATGGCGGCAATGCAACCAAAGCCGTGAAATCATATCTGAATATCTAATTACCTATTGTGTGCCTAGTCGGGCCGATTGTCGATGCTGCTGCCACTGAACAGGTGGTAGCAGATCGGCGCGATAGACAAACACGGAATGACACAATTTAAAATACAATATGGACCATTAAGGAGTAACAGTGGACTTTATTACAGATCATAAGATCCCGTTAGGTAATTGGATGGCAACCTTCGTGGACTGGCTTACCTACAATGCAGCAGGATTCTTTGACTCGCTTTCTTATACCTTGGAATCACTGATCATGCTGTTGGTTGATCTGTTTAAGTGGTTTCCGCCAGCAGTACCGATTTTGATGACGGCTTTGTTGGCATGGTTTCTTCACCGGAGCTTCTCTCTGGTTATTTTCGTTGTGGCGGCACTGCTGCTGATCATGAACCTGGGTTACTGGGAAGAAATGCTGGAAACCTTTGTGCTGGTATTAACGGCCACGATGATCTCGGTATTAGTCGGGGGTGCCTGTCGGTATAGTGGCGGCACACAAGCCTTGGTTGTATACCATCATGCGCCCGATCCTTGATTTGATGCAGACCATACCGACATTTGTCTACTTGATCCCCAACCTTGGTACTGTTTGGCTTAGGTGTTGTTCCCGGTCTTATCTCTACTATTATTTTTGCCATTGCCGCTCCAATCCGCCTGACCTATCTGGGTATTAGCCGAGTCCCTGAAGAGCTGGTCGAGGCGGGTAGAGCCTTCGGTGCCAATCGAATGAAGCTGTTGTTCAACGTTGAACTTCCGGCGGCAATGCCAAACATTATGGCAGGGATAACACAGTGTATTATGTTGTCACTGTCTATGGTGGTGATCTCCGCGCTGGTGGGGGGGGCTGACGGTTTGGGGGGGAAACCGGTGATCCGAGCCCCTCAATACGGTGAATATTTCTCAGGGGGTTTGAAGCAGGTTTGGCTATCGTATTGGTCGCAATTATCTTGGATCGTCTATGTAAGACTCCGGCAAGTCAGAGCAAGGAGGGTTAATCATGAGTGCGATTAGTATAAAAAATCTGGATGTTATCTTTGGTGAGCAGGCAACCAAATCTCTGGTATTGCTCGATGAAGGAAAAACCCGTCAGGAAATAATTGATGCCACAGGTGATGTGGTCGGTGTTCATGATGTCAGCCTCGATATTGAAGAGGGTGAAATTTGTGTCTTGATGGGGGGGCTATCCGGTTCTGGTAAATCAAGCTTGCTACGTGCAATCAATGGCTTGAATACCATTAGTCGTGGTTCGCTCGAGGTGCAGGATGACGAGCAGTCCATTGATCTTGCCAGCTGTGACAAAACGGCCCTGCGTCATTTGCGTACTAACCGTATATCCATGGTATTTCAGAAATTTGCTTTGATGCCTTGGCTGACAGTACTCGACAATGCGGCTTTTGGCCTGGAGATGCAGGGTATCAGCAAGACAGAGCGCCGCCATCGTGCAGAAGAAAAACTCGAGATGGTAGGGCTTTCCGAGTGGAAGAACAAATACCCTCATGAGCTATCGGGCGGCATGCAGCAACGCGTCGGCTTGGCTCGGGCATTTACGATGGATAGCGACATCTTGCTGATGGATGAACCATTTTCGGCACTGGACCCGCTTATCCGCAGTCAGCTTCAGGATGAACTGCTGGAGCTTCAACGTCAGCTGAACAAGACGATTGTATTTGTTAGTCATGATTTAGATGAAGCCCTCAAGATCGGCAATAACATTGCGATCATGGAGTCCGGCCGGTTGATTCAGCACGGCAAGCCAGAAGAGATTGTGCTTAAACCTAATTCACAATATGTAAAAGACTTTGTAGCTCATACGAATCCGCTTAATGTTCTGCGTGGACGCTCCCTTATGACAGAGGCCAGTGAACTAGAGTCGTTGGGGTGAAATGTTGATACTTAACCAGCATGATAAGACTTGCGTCAGCACCACTGCGGAGGGTGAAGTTATGGCGGTGACTAGGCAGAATGAGTCTCTGGCATTGCAACAGTGGCAGGAGGGGGACAGCCTGGAGACGCTGGGACAAGATAAGGTGGTTATGACAACGCCAGATATCTCGATGCGCGAAGCACTGGAAATCCGCTACCGTACCGGTCAGCCTGTTTTACTGGGAACGGAAAGGCGCCTGGAGGGGGGGGTATTGTCAGATAATGACTTTTATCACGCTCTGCTCGGAAAGCATTTTTCTGCCAAGTTGGCTTAGGAGAATTCTTAACATATATTCGCCATCATTTCCTGATGCGAATACAATCAGTCATATGTATCAAAAGTAGCCCCTTGTTACGTTATAGAAGGGGGGGCTACCTCTCATACTTATTTTTTGAGCCACCCTTCGATAGCTTCACGCTTTGGAATGCTGCCTTTGTGAACTACTTGCTCGTCGATGACGACAGCAGGTGTCGACATCACACCGTATGCCATGATTTGGGCAAGATCCTGAACTTTCTCAACGTTGATGACGATATTCAACGCATCTGCAACTTCATCAATTAATGCAGCAGTAGAAATACAACTCTTGCATCCAGAGCCTAAAACTTTAATTTTTTTCATCATATTATCCTTATATAAAAGGGGGGGAGATAGCATTGAAGGTCCAACCGACAAAGGTAAAGGCCGTCAACAGAACAACAAACAAGGTAGCTAATAGCCGCCATTGCATGACTTGCTTGAGTAAAATGAACTCCGGCAAACTGGCCGCTACCGTACTCATACAAAACGCCAGAGTGGTGCCGATGGGCAGCCCGTTGGTGATAAGGCTTTCCATGATGGGAATAACCCCCCCTGTCGCATTGGAATAAAGAGGAATGCCGAGCAAAACTGCTGCAGGAACCGACCACCATTGCCGTTCTCCCAGATAGGTCTCTATCCAGCCGTCAGGGACGAAGCCATGGAGAGCGGCGCCTAGACCGACGCCAATAACGACCCATTTCCATACCCGACCGAATATCTCTGTGGTCTCTTGCTTGGCGAATTGGTGGCGTTCATCCAACGTTATTTTGGTGGTTACTGTTTGATTAGAAAGCTGTTTGTTTGCTTGCAGATTTTGTTGGCCATGTTTTAAGGCGTCGGCGGCGAAAGACTGTAACCAGCGTTCTGCCTTGATGGTATCGAGAAATAGCCCGCCGAGCATGCCGATGAGCATCCCTATGGCAATGTAAAGCAAAGTGAATTTCCAGCCGAGTAGGCTCATTAGTAGCAGCACCGCAACTTCGTTGATCAGCGGAGATGTGATCAAAAAGGCCATCGTGATACCAAGCGGTATTCCTGCCGAGGTAAAGCCAAGAAACACCGGAATACTGGAACAGGAACAGAACGGGGTAATAGCACCAAAGGTTGATCCCAAAAAATAACCGACGAATCGATTTTTGCCTGCCAGATAATCACGGACACGTTCGACGTCTAGAGACGCTCGAATGATGGCGATGACATAAATCATGACCAGCAGCAGGGCAAATATCTTGGTGGTGTCTTCGATAAAGAAATGCAGTGCATCAGCCAGCTTGGTCGAAGGTGGTAAGCCCAGTAATTCGAATACCACCCAGCTGGCAAGATCGGTAAAAACTTGGAACATCTCGTATCCTTATTCGTGTGTTTACCTATAAAGACGTAATAGCAGCGAAAAGGATGCAAAAAAATCCGGTACTATTTAGTACCGGACCTTTGTGTCGTTTTTTTTGGATGGTTCCTATGTGTAGTTAACTGTCGTGTTATTTAATATCAAAGCGGTCGAGTTTCATGACTTTCACCCAGGCAACGATAAAGTCATCGATAAACTTCTCTTTGGCATCATCGGCGGCGTAGACTTCGGCGACGGCCCGTAGCTCCGAGTTGGAACCGAAAATAAGGTCAACCGTTGTCGCTGTCCATTTTGCCTTGCCATTGCTACGGTCAAGGCCTTCATACACACCTTCCTGCGATGACGATTTTTGCCACTGTGTCGACATATCTAGCAGGTTGACGAAAAAGTCATTACTCAATGTTCCCGGTTTATCGGTGAATACACCATGCTGGGACTGCCCGGTATTGGCATTTATGACACGCATACCGCCAATCAGAACCGTCATTTCAGGTACGGTTAATGTCAATAGATCAGCTTTGTTTATCAGCATTTCCGCAGGCGATCTTTGGTTATCACCGCCAAAGTAGTTACGGAAGCCATCTGCGTTTGGTTCAAGTAGCGCAAACGAGTTCACATCTGTCTGTGCTTGTATTGCATCGGTACGTCCAGGGGTAAACGGTACTTGGACTTCGTATCCTGCCTGTTTGGCAGCGTCTTCAACAGCTGCCGCTCCCCCCTAGAACAATCAGATCAGCAAGTGACACTTTCTTTTCTCCTGATTGTTTGTTGTTGAAGTCTTCCTGGATCTTTTCTAACTGCTTTAGAACCTTCGCCAACTCATCTGGGTTATTAACCTCCCAGCCTTTTTGTGGTTCGAGCCGGATGCGAGCACCGTTGGCACCACCACGCATGTCGGTACCGCGGAAGCTGGATGCAGAGGCCCAGGCAGTTTTGATTAGCTCTGGATTAGAAAGATCGGAGGCAAGAATATCGGCTTTGAGTTTAGCGATGTCCCCCCCATCAGTAATTAACGGATGGTCGACAGCTGGAACAGGGTCTTGCCACAGCATTTCTTCCTCAGGGACCAGTTCGCCGAGATAGCGTGAACGCGGACCCATATCGCGGTGCGTTAACTTGAACCATACCTTGCGAATGCCTGTTCAAATTCTTTCGGATTATCGAGAAAGCGCTGGGCAATTTTCCGATACTCGGGATCGAATTTGAGTGAGAGATCGGTGGTGAGCATGATAGGTGCGTGTTTTTTAGATGAGTCATGGGCATCTGGCACCATTTGTGATGCGCTCTCATCATCGGGGATCCACTGTATGGCGCCTGCCGGGCTTTTTGTTTGTACCCAGTCGAAGTTGAACAAGTTTTGTAAGTAGTTGTGAGTCCACTGAGCCGGACTTACTGTCCAGGCACCTTCCAAGCCACTGGTGATGGTGTCAGCGCCATGGCCTGAACCGTATTTGTTTTTCCAGCCAAGGCCTTGCTCTTCGGTACTGGCCGCTTCAGGTTCCGGACCGACATATTTGGACGGCTCGGCAGCACCATGAGCTTTACCAAAAGTATGTCCGCCAGCGATAAGTGCGACAGTCTCTTCATCATTCATTGCCATACGGGCGAATGTTTCACGAATGTCTTTTGCTGCCGCCAGTGGATCGGGGGGGTTGCCATTGGGCCCCTCGGGGGGGTTTACATAGATCAGCCCCATTTGGACTGCAGCAAGAGGTTGCTCTAATTCTCTGTCACCGCTATAACGTTTGTCTGCGAGAAATTTATTTTCAGGGGCCCCCAGTAGATCATATCAGGCTCCCAGGCATCTTCTCTCCCGCCGGCAAATCCCAATGTCTTAAAGCCCATTGATTCCATCGCGACGGTACCGGTTAGAACCATCAGATCGCCCCCAGGAAATTTTGCGGCCGTATTTTTGTTTTATTGGCCAGAGTAAACGCTGCGCCTTATCCAAGTTGGCATTATCAGGCCAGCTATTGAGTGGGGCAAAACGTTGCATACCGCCGTAGGCACCACCGCGTCCGTCGGTAATACGATAGGTTCCTGCACTATGCCATGCCATCCGAATGAAAAAGGGTCCATAGTGACCATAGTCGGCCGGCCACCAGTCTTGGGAAGCCGTCATCAGTACTTCCAGATCCTTTTTCACTGCATTCAGGTCGAGACTTTTAAACTCTTCAGCATAGTTGAATTCCTCGCCCATTGGATTGGATGTAACAGTGTGTTGTCGCAGTGGGGGCGAGGTCGAGTTTTTCTGGCCACCAGTATTGGTTTGTCTTTGCTTTACCCTCGGCATATGCGGGGGGGATAGATAGAAGCGTTGGTGGCAAGGTTACCGCCAAAGCGGCTAATAGAGGTATCGTCTGTTTAAGCATGGGAGTTACCCCCCCTTTGTGGTAAGGTACAGGTAAAATATAAACCTGATCATTCCGCTTTTGGAGGTAAAACTGATGGAAAAAACTGATTGTTGTAATCGGTAAAACCAATCACTCCGAAACCATTTGTCATCTATGACGATGGGGGGGCTATTCTGGCCAGTTAATTATAGTCGGTGAAGTAAATGCTCATCACTTAGGTTAGATCACATTGCTTAGATCAGAACCGATGTGGGCACCGGCATTTAAATCGTCAAATAACGAGACTTTAACCTGTGACAGGGTGGTTCTCAGTTTGGTGCTTATAACAAATGAGCTTTAGAAGAGTAAGCGAGTATAAACAAAAAGTTCATATAAGAAATGTTCTAAAAGCATTAATGAGTAATAGAAAAATTACCGATAAGTTGATTATCTTCGTTAATGATGTCACCTTCGCAAGTTTTCTCACAATACGAAAATTCAATATTAACATTAGCCACATTGCCTTTCATTAGAACATGGCGTAATAATATATCACTATTTAATTGATGTACTGTTGCATTCCAAGAGACGTTACCTTTTAAAATATTAAAGTTCACTACCATTTAATTACCTCTGTTTTTTCATTGAGCTATTTTCTTCGCGGGATTGCTGAAACCAAAAGCGTTTACGACCTATTGAACGAGACATATTATTCCTTATCTTTATTATCAGCATGGCATAACCCATAATAAGTTAAAAAAACCTAAAGATGAGTTTAGTCACTGATGTTTATGTTTAATGATTTTATTTATAATGATATAACGAAGTGAATATGGAACGAGACGACATATACAAAAAAGCAGATGTTTGAAAGGTTTATATTTTCGAAGATATGGTATAAATAATTTGTTAATGATAATCATAAAGTGGCGTAAATGGTAATGATACCATTTACGCGACTTACAAATCTTAAAGCGCTACTACGTTAGCTGCTTGAGGGCCTTTTTGGCCTTGTTCTACTTCGAAAGACACTTTTTGGCCTTCAGCAAGTGTTTTGAAGCCTTCTGAAGCGATAGCACGGAAGTGAACGAATACGTCAGCGCCGCCGTTGTCTTGAGTGATGAAACCGAAACCTTTCTCTTCGTTAAACCACTTTACTAGACCAGTTGTTTTGTTAGACATGATGTGTCCCTTATATTTGATTTCATAGATTTATCGCGATAGTGCGATGCGCTGAAAGCTTGAATTATTGAATGTGACGATGAAGCTAAGGGAAACACTGAGGATAACAACAATAACGAAGAAATTCTGAGGTTTACTTTTACTTAATGTTTCATTAATAACTCTGAACAACAGAGCGAGACGAATCATACCCCTAACATCAGATATTGTAAAGGTTTATTTTTGTTTTATTTTGAAACACCAAATCTGACTCCAACGTTGAAGTGTGGCGCTCTTATACTGACAGAGGTAGCATCGCGTTTTTCTTGTATGTTTTTTAGCCCGTTTTGTGTTGACCGAAAGCCTAATCATTCGCAGATTCCCCAACAGAGGCATATGCTAGTGCGTTCTGAGCAGCCTTTTCTGAGTTGCCATTCTTAATGGTACAGAAGCTTATTTCATTGGCAAAAGGACCATCCTGGAAAGGAGCAGATTTTAAGCTAGACATTTTTTATTTTGTTGACTCAGATTATTACAGTTACACAACCTACTAAAGCTGTGATAATAGCCAGCCGTGATGCGTGGTGACTAAATTACCACGGGCATCAGCACTTGTAATAAGTGCAATACTCAAACCAGTAGGACATTTATTTATGCGCGCCTTTGTATTACGAGCCAGATCCGCTCCTACCGACAGCCAGCAATTATTGGCGTCAGTTGGCCAGGAGGCTCACACTGAAATTTTGGCTCACACACTGATGAACGCGATCTTTGTGGCACAGTCGCATCGCGATGATGTCGTTATTTACTTGGTACTGGAAAGCACTCAAGATTTTTCTCGTACCATTTGTTTTAACGCTAACGAGATTAGTAATATCGGTGGTTTTCACGAGCAAGCACTGCTGAATATGGTTGCCAAGGCATTGGATATCTCCAGAGGTATGAGTAAGGAGCAAGAGCGTGATGTAGACGGTGGTATTACCGTGCGCACCATTAGCTTTGAAAAACTCGTACAGGAGTTGGCGGAAGATTATCAGTTGTTCATGATGGACAAAAAAGGTACTCCTATTCGCGAACAGGAATTTGAAGGTAACCCCCTGTTTTTTACTTACAGATCATATCCCGATGCCAAAGAAAAGCTTTAATAGTTTGAAACGACTAGGAGCAACAAAGATCAGTCTAGGGCCAAAGATGTTGTTTGCCTCCCAGTGCGTGGTACTGATTCACAATGAGCTGGATCTCTGTCAATAGCATTATTAAACCACACGCGCAGAAGCTCCCTTGTTTTTGATCGAATATGATTCAGTACAAGTAAGCTTAATCGGTCATAGTAAGTTTGCTTGGTCGGTCAGTCGGTCGGTTATCTTCTCTACAGACAGGGTGAGAAGAAACAGAAAAATTGCCCAAGTCAAAGTTTGTGGAGTGTTACATATTTTTTGACTTGGGCATGTTATGTAAGTGCTTGAGGCTAGAATCTAGGGTTAGAATCAGGGGCTAGAACACTTGTTTATTAGGCAAACTGTTTGCCGTAATTGATGATGCTTTCGCGATATAGAGCAAGTAATGCCTGATCATTGACGGCAACGCCTACTCGTTGCGCTGGTATATCTCCCCCAGTCATCCGTCTGGTGGCGTCTACCGTCAAACTTCTGCAGGGGTGAGTCCCTCGGCCGGACCGTCAGTCACTACTCGGATTGGTCCTTCACGCAGGGTAAACAGTTCAGGGTTGATGACATAGGCGATGGCAGAAGGATCGTGGACATGGCAGCCTTCCAGTCCCAGTTTGTTGGCATAGAAACGTAAGTAGTAACGGCTTACGTCCCAAATGAACTCACCTACTTTGCCGCCGTCAGCTTTCAGCTCGTCAATATAGTCAGCAGAGAAGAAGCTTTCTTCCGTGACATCTAACCCTACGATGACGACAGGCCAGTTGGCGGTAAAGACTTTGTCAGCGGCATGTGGATCATCATGGATATTGGCTTCGGCATAAGGCGTGACATTGCCACGGTGACCGTTCATTCCAAAGGCTCCCCCCATGACGACCACTTCTTTTACTAACGAGGTGATCTCTGGTGCAGCGTCTAAAGCCAAGGCGATATTGGTTAGCGGGCCGACTGTAACCAGCGTGATCTCGCCTGGGTTCGCCTTGACTGTATCGATAATGTATTGATATGCCGGACGCGGATCGGCGCTGGCATGCTCGGGCTCACTACTGCGGATATCACCGAATCCTGTTTCGCCATGAACGACAACGGTTGCACCAACAGGAGGGCGTTGGATAGGTTTATCGGCTCCTTTGGCAATATCGCAACTGAAGTTGAATTTCTCTTTCAAGTAGAGCGCATTTCGCGTGCCATTCTCAATAGTGGCATTGCCATAAACCGTTGTGATCCCGACAAGGTCGATATCTGGATGGGGACTGAGCAAATAAAATGGCCATGGCATCATCGATACCAGGATCGGTATCAAGAATAATCTTCTTACGCATAGAGGAAGTATCCAACAATTAGAGTGGCTTTATCTTAGCGTCTATTTGCCCAATAGCCTGTGATTGCCTTCACGGAGATTTGAAACCAGATGAAACATCCAATGATTAAGTGAGGCTAATCTCTTGGTGTGAAACAGCAAACCTTCATATTCTCGTCAAGCTTGACCTGGCAAGATACCGTCAGTTGTTGTCTTAGCTTTTTCCTGGCTCGGAGTAAGCGAGATTTAACGGCCGGTAATGATAAGCCATGTTTAGTCGCATATTGTTGTTGGGTCATTCCCTGAATATCACAGGCGATTAATAGTTCACTGTCTGCTGGATTGAGCTCTTTCAATACGCGGGGGGGCAGGCAGTTGGCGAGCTTATCTACTGTTGTATAATCAGCTTCAATTTGTTCGATATTATCCAGTGTTGGTGTTGGTGTTGGTGTTGGTGTTGGTGCTGGCGAAGGAGTGTGCTTGCGGCTTAGATCGATGAGCAGGTTCTTCGCCACCCCTGAACAGCCAAGCTTTGGTATTAGCAATGTCGCAAAAACGTTTATCTTGGTGCATTGCCCGGATAAAGACTTCATGAAGCAGATCTTGGGCCAAAGGTTCATCATGGGTTTGGGCCTGTAACCAATGTGCTAGCTGGTTCTCGTGTTGGTGCCATGCCTGCATTAGGCAAGGTCTGGCGTTGTGGTGCTGCAAACTCATTCTTGGACTACTGGCTTGGAAAATGATAGGGAAATTTTCTCATGAGATCTGTAAGCGCATTGTGATATCGAGCAATATTTCGGTAACCGATAAACCTGAGCATGATGCGCACATGTATGTGTTCCTTAAACTCTTCAGTGTACTTGATGCGTATTTGGGTGTTTGTTGTCATTGTTAAGCGATTTAGCTCGGTGCCTAAAACTGCATGTCATTTCCACAAATTCCAGAATGTTGATCTGACCAACAACTATGGGTTTATTTTTCATTCAGTCTATTGTATGGAAATGTTGAAAATGATTGGATCGCAATGTTTGCACCGTGTTTTATGAGCACATCGTGAGGATATGAGACCCCAAAGCCAACAATATAGCTAGCACCAGCGGAGTGTGCTGCCTTGACACCTGAAACGGCATCTTCAATTACTAAGCAATTTTCTATGTTTGTGGAAATGTTTTTTTGCCGCTTTAATGTAGATATCAGGCTCTGGTTTACCAAGGATGGTGCCATCATCGTAGGCGGTTTTGTCAAAATCGAACCAGTTAGATAAAGATAGTATTTCGAAGAAAAACTTAAGGTTTGACAGCCCAGAGGCAGTCGCAATAGTAAAAGGAATATTATTGTTCTTTAGGTACTCGAAAAGGTAAATTGTATGTTTATCTAACTGAACTTGTTTTAAATTTTCTTTAAATAGCAGTCTGTACTTCTGTTCTTTAAATTCAGATAAACGTTCTATCTCTTCTGTGAGGATATTCTTATTATAAATTGATTCGAATATATCTTTGTTTATTCTTCCATGTATAAGCTTTCGTATAGAATCAATACTATGATTTTCGTTTGGAACTAGTTCTCTAAAAACTTCGAGCCAAGATTTTTCATGTAACCAAGAGTCGTTAATGATAACCCCATTAAAGTCGAATATCACACCGCTTATTTTATCTTTCATTTCAGGTCCATGTGAGGGATAGATAGTATCAAATTATTGATATACTTGATTTTTTTATTAATTATTAAAGATGAACAGTGTTTACATCCATTGAGAATGGGAGGTTAGTTTTATAGTGTTTTGTATTAAACATTTTTAATGCGTATTCCTATTTATATTCATACTGGATAGCATGATATTTTTCGGAAGAGAGTTTAAATTGACTTAGGCCAAACATGGTGTGATTTGTGTCGCATTTATTTGGTTGGGGTGGCTTTCAATTTTTAAGGTTAATTAATGACAAAGAACATTGTAAATATAATGCACTTTATAATCACTTGATTTACAAATAATTATAATTGGGGGTTATTTAAAATGCTGACTTATTTATATTCTAATAATTAAAATGAAATCTCAGTTCTTTTTTTTAATGTTTAGTGACTTCATAATGGCTGACAGCATGATATGTTTCTCAAGCCATGATTTATGGCTGTGCGTATTTCTTCTTAGTGATTCTTGCTGTGAGTCGTTTGGATGCTAGTCATTGGCGTACTCTGAAATTTCTCGTGACTTGGATAGATCCTCCCTACATCTGTCTTTTGATAGCATTAAGCCATATCGAGGAGTAAGCGCGTTAGTCTTTCGTTGGTTTTCTGGAAGGTGTTTCAGAACTGGTCGCAGAATTGGCTCTTGAACTGGGGGGGCCAGTGCCGTGCTCGAAGCCTGAACCCGTCATTCCGGCAGTCAGCGTAAAGCGCATTGCTTCTTCTATGGTCATATCAAGGGGGGGCGGATAGCACTACGCGGGATCAATACGGCATAACCGCCGATCATATAACTCAAGGGAAGGTAGACGAGGACACTGTCTTCCTCGCGGAAAGATTCCGGCATGCGCTCAGACAGAGGCTGGGTGACAAAGCCGATCACCTGCATACCGGTTTCTCCCAATGTAACTGCGACGACCTGCTCAAATTCTTTCCGGGTCGTGGGTGAGAAATAGTCAAAAAAATCGCGAATAGTCGGGTAGACGCTTCTGACAAAGGGCATGTGGTAGAAAACCTGCTCGCTTTTGGCAAACAGGCGTTGCACCACATAGGCATTCATCATCAGTCCTGCAATAAAAAAGACCAGCAGTCCGGCTGCCAGCCCCCATTCCCGGCCAGTACCACTCTTCAGGCAGGATCGCCTGAATAAGACTTCCCAGTAGTGATTCTACTGAAACCGCAAACCAATAGAGGAGGTAGAGTGTAAGTACCACCGGTAATATAGTTACCAGTCCGGTAATGATATTCTTGCTTATAAAGCCAAACATTGTGACGTCCCCATGCAAGCGTTCTGATATAAAGCATAGGCTTCCTTTGATGGGGGATACCCAGAAGAGGTGTAGTGGTTTTCATTAAGAGGGTATAATCAAGCCTAACAATAGCGGTAGGTAATATCATGAAAGTAATGAAAATTGGTTGGGGCGGACGTGTGTGGTTACGGCGACTGGCTAACGCCTCAAGCAGCGCTGAAATTTGCTCAAGGTGGCTATACGCATGTGGAATTTCAGGGCGAAATAATACCTAGCGAGCTGAGCCATTCTGATGATGGTACGCCACTGGTTGGCCTTGGCAAGCCGGAGGCGTGACCAGAGCCTCGATGCTTGATAAATGAACCCCACCAATAAAGCGGGGTTCATTAACCGTCAGAATACCGTAAAAGTGATGTCCTTGAATTATTGAAGCGTTACTTGCAGCTATTCATTTTCTGGTTTTATGGCACTTCGTATCCAGATTAGATACTTTTGTACAAACTTACCCGCTCATTTCGATAATAGCCTGAAATCATAACGGCCTTTACATCACTGGCCGTGTTTGCATTGGCTGGCAGCCACTCCAAATCGATGTTGTTAAACTCCTGGCTGACAGCACTCTCTTCGCCAACAGACTGAAGCAGATAGCCGAGTGTTGTTGAGTTAAATGAATTATTCGAGCTGATGCCCATTTGTTGACCAGCTCTTTATTGACTAATTGATAGCCAATTTTGACTGAAGAGCCTATTAGGTTGCCAAACTGAATATAATCGATGGCCCCCCGGAGCGCGAGATGATAATTTTGTCGCTTAGCATACTCATCCCATAGATAAAACTTTTCGAGTAAGGCTCTGATTTGATGATATGTCTTGTTTGGTTATCGATTAGATATATGTGATTAGCTGTCTGAACAGCACTCAGTTGGCCGCTAGGATCGGATGCTAGCCTCAACACATTATCGCTCATATCAAGTGTCGCTGCTGGACTGGTCGCGTTGGATAAGTCGAACCAGCTTAGGGTTTGGCTGCCATCACTGATTATCAGTTCTCGGTCATTATTTGCAAAAACAGCCGACTGAATATTGTTCTTGTTGATACTTGTTCGTGGGGGGGTAAGAGTGTCGCTATCTAGAATAATTGCCTGCGCGTTGTTGCGCTCTGCAACGAGTAGTTGAGATTGGCTATTACTGAGCACAACCAAAGGTTGCATAGAAGACAGCGGATAGCGTTTGCCGAGTGGCGCAAGCGTCGTGCTCGATAGTAATTGCAGCTCTGTATTTTGGCTGGAACCGTTGGTAAAGACAGCGGCAATCAGGTTTTTCATATAAATGGGTGTTAACCCGTTTATATGGTTATTCCGGCATGCTGCTGATGAGATCGGTGTTGCAGGAGTTTCGATTGTCGGTGGAAGAATTACTGGAGGAGTTCCCCCTGATGCACGACCAAACGAATCAATTTTTGTAGAAGGTGTAAGTGCGGAAACTTTGCTGTTCTTGCCAATTTCGGTCAGGAAACTCCGTTGGATCCACTAGCGTTGCAGGTATTGCTGATTGAGCTATCACCGACAATGCTTGGTTGATAAAGCAGAAAAGCCTCGCGGTTGTCTTTACCCTGGGTTGCGTGGGTCAGGATTGATGGTTTTTGAGGGGGGGAAGAACGATACCGCCACCGCCATGATGATCATCATCATCGTCGTCATCATCGTGATGACGACCATGATGGCTATCAAAGCTAGATTTTAGGGATGCTACCCCCAGCAGATTTCTGTTCTGGTTGTGTTGTGACTGTTGGAGAAAAAGAAGAGTAAGTGCCGGAAGCTGTGTTTATTTGTAGTAACTGCCCGCCGTTTAGCAGGGCGAGTAAGGTGCCTGTACCTTCGTTCATTGTTATCGAATTGGGCATAAACAATGAACTGAATGGGTACGATCCTGAGAGTAGATAACGGTTGCTGAGGTTGACATAGCTGGTGTCTAAATCAGACTGTGACAATGAAGTAGTGATATTAAAACTCTTTTCACTGATCATTTTATCAACGGCTGCGGAGATTTTTAGATAACTCGAACCACCGCTAAGAGACAAGGCGTGCCTGAATGAAGCAAGCAGCATTTCTGTTTCTTTTTTGGGGGCCATGCATGGAAGTCAGCTGGTTAAAATCAATACCGTATTTATTACCGAAAACGGTCTGCAGGTGGAGCTGAGCCTGTTTGGTATCACCAGCCACGAGTGGATTAAAAAGTACTTCGTTTTGAATCAGCGTAGTAAAAGGATTTACAACGTTTGCTGATGCTGGGGGGGCTGTCAGAAAATAGCCTGAATCATTGATCAAATAAGGAGCCTGATTGTTATCCGACGTCCGAGCAAATTTCGTTACCTTTTGTTCTAGCTCGCCACAAGTTCCGTCAAGATCTGCATCAATGCAAACGGATAGCTTGCTATAGGCATAAGACTCTTTGCTTGGAGTGTCTGCTGCGTTATCACTGCCACAACCGACAAGAAGGCTACAGCCAGCTAAAAATGTCGCAATTCTTGAAAGCTTAAATTTTCCATTCATAAAAACGATACTTCACCGATTGAAATGTTATGTGTAAAAATTGACCGTTTATTTGGTCTTTTTGAGTGTTTTGTAGATATTTTTTAAAGCAAAGACTCGAATATAATTGATAATTAGTATCATTTCCATTAGCATGCGCGAAAAATTGCTATTAATAATTCCTCTCATGAATGATTTCAAACGGTTTTAGGAAGGTTAGTTGTATGGTGCTAGAAGGGAAAAAAACATCATTTGCGCTCACGGTGATCGCGAGTTCGTTATTGATTGGCTGCAATGGCTCCGGCTCGGATCCAAAGCTTGATTCAAAACCGGGAAATACCGCGTCGGCATCGGAAATATCCGGTGTTGCACTTGATGGCTATCTTAAAAATGCCAAAGTGTGTCTTGACCTCAATCACAACTTCACATGTGATACGAGCGATGGGGAAGCTGTATTGACCGATAGTCAAGGCGCATATTCTCTTGCGCGCAATGGTGCTGATTTGTCCCAATACAACGTAGTTGTCGAGGCAATTGCCAACCAAACCGTTGATATGGACTTTCCGCTTTCACCTGTCCAGAATGGTTTTGCCCTTAGCGCACCAGCAAGCTCTGCAGGTGTTGTGAGCCCGCTGACGACCCTAACCTCAGTGGTTGCCACTCAGCAAGGTGTTGATTTCTCTACAGCAAGAGACATGCTTGCCACAACACTTGGTGTCGATAGCCAGCGGTTGACGTCAGACTTTCTGGCTAGCTCTCATGCACAGGACAAACAGCTTCATGCTCTGGCCCAGGGTCTGGCTTCTCTGATGCAGGAAGCTGAACAGGTAGCCGTTTCCGATGGTGTTATTCTTCGTGATGCACGTTCAGGTTCGCGCGTTAAACTGGGGGGGCTGATTGATTTACCGGCACTCAAGGTTGAAACCGATAAGCTGGTGGGCACGGTGAACAATACCCCGGTACATGTCCGGGAAGCGGTCAAAAACTTTGTTTCCGATGTGACAGTGGCACGCGATGAAATTGCCGGTGACAAGGTTCAGGTTCAACCAAAGGCGCCAGCTCAAGGCAAGGTAAACGTTGCTGCTCGTACCTTCGATTGGAATTGGGTGGGTATGTTGACCTCGGCCGAACATTATGAATATTCGACCGATGCCGGAAAGACATGGCAGCAGGTAAAAACTAAACCTGTTCATGTCGGCCTTCAGGCATACGTTGCTGGTGATATTCAGGTTCGCGTCGTTGCCAACTCAGCCAAGCAAATGAAAGCAGGCAAAGTGGTAAAAAATACCCAACCACTGGCTGAGTCATTAATCCCTGCGGCACCGGCTGCAATTACCGTGAATGATGCGACGAATCAGTTTGATTGGGATCTTGTTGCTGGTTACGACGGTACCAATAACTACGAATATTCCATTGATGGTGGCAAGAACTGGCAAGTTACTAGCCAAAAACCGCTAACTGTTGGTGATGTTGCAATCGCTGCTGGCTTGCTGAAAGTCCGCGTTGCCGCTGACGAATTGGGTGCAGATCCACACCCTGCTGGCCGTGAAGCGGTATCGACAGCTGCATTTACAACAGCACCGGGTCAGCCGGTAAGTCCGGCCATTACTTCAGTGAGTGATGAGACAGATTCTGTCGACTGGAATTATGTGCCTGGCTTCTCCCAGTTTACTCAATATGAAGCAAGCCTTGATAACGGAAAAAGCTGGACGTTGGTTGCCGAGAAACCGCTCTCGGTTGGCAACCTTGATATTGACGCTGGCTGGGTACAGCTCCGTGTGGCGAGTAATGTTGGCAATGGCATGCCAGCGGGTGAGATTGCCAAGATTACACAGGCATTTACCGCGCAAGTGGGTAAGCCAGCTGCGCCAACTAATTTGCGTATAGACGATAGTAATAACACCATCGACTGGGATTCGGTTACCGATTATGCCGATGTATCCTTCTACGAAATCTCTCTGAAAGGGATCAGTGCCAACGCGAGTGATTGGACCCCCAGCAGGCAACAAACCAGCATCGGTTGCGGATCAGAATATTGCCAAAGGTGATGTTTGCCTGCGGGTTAAAGCTGGAGTGAAAAATAGCAATGTTGCCGGCATTGCAGCTTGCTCGGATGCATATTTTACCGCTAAACCAGAGACACCAACGGCACCGGTTATTGATGATACCAACAACACCTACGGCTGGACTCTGGCTGATGATTATCCTGAGCTAACAAGCTACGAGATCAAGATTGAAACGGCAGAATGGAAGGCCGTCGGGCTGAACGGCAACCCTTATCAGCTTGAAGACAAAGCTTATGATGTTGGCAGCATTCAGGTTCGGGTTGGTCAGGATGCCGTAACAGGGCGTGTTGCCGGTGATGCCTTGGTTAATGATCAGGCTTATACCCAAAGCGCTCCTGCTTCTGACTATACGTTGCTGACAGCCGCTGGTGCAGTAACGCAAAACCGCGCCGAAGCCGCTTGTGCCAGAACGAAAGATGGCAAGGTGTGGCAGCTGTTTAATTCTGTAAGTAGTGATATACGCCTGAAGACAGTGCCTAATATTGACACTGACCTGAAAGCGTTTGGTGGATCCTGTGGATTAGATACATGGCGGAAGCCGACAATGGCTGAATTGCACGGTCTGTTCTCTGACGATTCGGCCAATCCACAACAGAAAGTATATGATGCGAATGTCTTTAGCAATATGACTGTGGCGATAGATAATTCAGATTGGAATAACCCGCAGAAAGCCTGCTATGTATCGTCTGAAGCAAGTGTTTCTTCTCCAGGCTATCAGGACTGTCTAGATATATCGAATGTTAAGAAGCCAGGTAATGGCACAGTTAAACCTGAGTGCGGCGGTTTCTGTTTTGGTAGCCTACCTCGCACGCTATATCGATTCATTGCCGAATAATAATAAACCCCCAATGCAGCCAGCTTCTTGGCTGGCTGCTTTTTCATGTGGAAAATGGAAAGAACAATGAAAATGAATAAAAACAAACAGCGTGGTGCTGCTGCTATCGAATACGCAATATTGGCTGCTGCAATGTCTCTTATCATGCTTAAATTTCTAGGGGGATGATGGTGATCTGACAAAAGCCATTAATTCGACGTATGGGGAAGTGATAAGCAAGCTGGAAACCATTCAGGGTAAAGGTTAATTATTATCAACGAGGAAATGGAATATTTCCGAAATAAATAGAATAAATAATGAAAGCAAAACGTTTAGTTTACTTATCTGTATTTATTTCGTTGGCAGGGTTTATTTGGCTGTTTCTCAGCCTGTCAGAGCCGAAACAAATTGTCGCGGAACAACAAGCAGAGATAAAAAAACTTGAGGTCCTTGTCACCTCAGGGCCGGTTAAAGCTGGCCGCCACTATAGTGCTTCACTGTTTGAATGGAAAACTGTTGATGAGAGTGAGGTAAGCAATCGCCTTGATTATATCGACAAAGCAACATTCGATACGGTTCAGCTTACCAATACGGTATTAGCGGGTGATTATATTGCCGGACAGATCCTCAGTGCTTCTGATTTTTTGAACCCTGAGTCTGGCGGTGTCCTGTCAGTGATGCTGCGTCCTGGGTATCGTGCGGTATCTGTACCCGTTGATCAGGTAACCGCCAATTCTGGCCTGGTCGGGCCGGGCGACTATGTCGATGTGTTGCTGCTGGCATCAAAAGAACAGGAGCTTCGTACCCGAGGCAATGAGACCCAAAGCTTGTATGTGAAAACCATTGCCCAGAATGTCAGGGTGCTGGCATTTAACGATGCTGTTCAGGCCGATCGTTATATTGAAGCGCAAAAAAAATACAAAGGCTTTATTCCTGACAATAGTGCAGTCACGCTGGAAGTTTCTCCGGTACAGGCAAATAAAGTTATCTTGGCGAATCAGCTTGGTACGTTATCGATGGTATTACGTAGCCAAAATAACCCGGGTACCGATGTTGTCGATATTAAACAAATTAATATTGACGATATTTTTCCTGACATAAAACAGGTTCAGCCAGATCTCGGGTTGGTGGAGTTTCGTGCAAAAGATAAACGCATCATGAATAATGCAGGAACGCAAGATGATTAAGAAAATACTCGGTGGATTTTGTCTGCTGTGCATGAGTTTCGCCTTGCAGGCTAAAGTATTGGATGTGGTTCTGGATAAAGCCAGATTGGTTAATCTGCCACATAATGCGAAATCAATATTTATTTCTAGTAATGAAGTTGCCGACTACCAGGCTTTAACTAATACAAAAATAATGGTATTTGGAAAAAAGGCCGGGGCAATATCATTATATGTTCTCGATGCAAGTGAAAATGTTATTTACTCTGCCACTGTCAAGGTGAGCCATAATGTGGCTGAATTAAACTCGCTTGTTGCCAAAGAGTTTCCGGATGCCCTAATCAGTGCGGAGTCAACGGCAGGTAAACTGTTCCTCAAGGGGGCAGGTTCCGACGCCGACAATGGCTGAAAAAATCGTGCGTCTGGCAGAAGGCTATGTTTCCACCCAACAAATGACGACGTCACCAGCTGGATCACAGGGTAACCCGACAGCGATGAAGCTAGCTCTGCACAAACAGCGCAATCGTCGGTGCAGAATAAAGATGAGTTGATTAATCAGCTTGTCGTGACGATGCCGACTCAGGTGAATTTACGTATCCGTATAGCAGAAGTCTCCCGTAAGGTATCCAACAAATTGGGGGGGATCAAGTGGGGGGGTCGCAAGGG
>LLEM01000063.1_pt1 | contig 24524 bp, 32 predicted proteins | sample 595841 | NCBI WGS metagenome assembly LLEM01 (sample SAMN02919313, study PRJNA255460) | bioreactor metagenome | biome: chemostat; feature: culture 2012_10.2; material: sediment; isolation source: day64 10degC chemostat 2012 inoculated with Wadden Sea sediment taken from... | place: Germany: Bremen ...
GGCCATCACTGTGCCCATCCAATGCTGGATGCCCTGGGATTAACGGGTACTGCGGGTATCGTTGGCTCTGTATAATACAGAACAAGACGTTGAACGCTTTATTGCTGCGCTGCACAAAGCCTGCAGTATGCTCTAGGGTCTGTTGACCTTTCATCGCCTTTCCTGCTGGAGGTGATTTTTTACGATAACAAGGCGGAGGTATTCAATCATAGCCATCTATATTGATATTCCGACAACGCAGCTAGCGGGAAAAATAGCCCCAGCCCTTGGGTAGAGGCTAAAATGGCTTCATTCTGCGTTACTCAGAACTTATTTAGCGAACTAAACCGCATTCTTCGTGCCTTGCCTGAAGACATTTCAGTCTCTACAGGTGTGGCGCTGAAAGATCAACAGGCCCTTGGAGAGACAAATGACACTACCCGCCCACCCTTTCGGCACAGACATTACGCCCGATGACATCATAGCCCAAATGCAGGCTGCGAACGGCTGGGAAGACAGATACCGCACCGTCATCCAACTCGGCAAGAAACTTCCCGCACTGCCGGAAGCGCTCAAGCAGGACCAGCTAAAAGTCAGTGGGTGTGAAAGCCAAGTCTGGCTGGCTTATCAGGTTGAAGGCGAGATCTTCCATTTCGCCGCCGATTCCGATGCGCGAATCGTGCGAGCCTGCTCACATTGGTGCTGGCGGCTTATGAGGGAAAAACAGCTGGAGAAATCCATGAATTTGATATCGATAGCTACTTTGACAGCCTGGGACTCATTGCCCACCTCAGCCCGTCACGCGGCAATGGCCTGAAGGCAATTGTTGAGCAGATAAAAGAATTAGCGAGTTAAACAAGTATCGAGTATCGAGCGTCTAGAAACTCGATACTCTTCCCTTTACGCTATTTCGAATGTTTTTCTATCAGCTTTTGCAAAATGCGCGACACAGCAACAAAACCAAAGGTGGCTGTCACCATTGTTGCTGCGCCAAAACCACTGGCGCAGTCCATTCGTTTCGGGCCTTCCGCCGTTGCTTTGACATTACACACCGAGCCGTCAACCTGCGGGTATTTCAATTGTTCGGTCGAGAACACACAGTCGATGCCAAATTTGCGCTTTGGATTCTTCGGGAAGTTATGGTGACGGCGCAAAGTATCGCGCAACTTCTTCGCCAAAGGGTCTTGGATGGTTTTGGTCAGATCAGTAATTTGAATCTGAGTCGGATCGATCTGGCCCCCCGCTCCACCAGTGGTAATAACTTTGAACTTATTGCTTTTACAATACGCCAGCAATGCCGCCTTTGGCTTCATGCTATCAATTGCATCAAGAATGTAATCGTAACGGCCGTTGATATACTCAGGGATATTTTCCGGAGTAATAAAATCATCAATCAAGTTGATCTGGCATTCAGGGTTAATCAGCCGGATCCGCTCAGCCATCACTTCAATTTTGCTCTGACCGACCGTGCCTGTCATCGCATGGATCTGACGGTTGATATTGGTAACGCAAACATCATCCATATCAATCAGCGTCAGCTCGCCGACACCTGAACGTGCTAGCGCTTCGGCAGCCCATGAACCAACACCACCGATACCTATGACACACACATGGGCAGCACGCAGTATGTCTACTTCGCTATTGCCATATAAACGACGGGTGCCGCCAAAACGCTGGTTGTAGTTGTCAGAAGCCGGGGGTATCTAATTCACGCATAAGTTTTTCACTGCTAGCTATGGGTCGTTCAGATAAAGAATGAGCGCGTTTTATACGCGCTCTGGTTGCAATTGTCCAGCCGGACGATAGGGCTACTGCTCGGCTGGTAAGCTAGATTGTGCAGGCATACTACCCTGCAAATCAAGCTTCCAGACCCGACCAAAGTGCTTGTAGTGGCCGGCATCAATGCCAGCCTTAGTCCCCCCCATGCCATGGTACAAGTCGAGGTGATTTTTCTTCACCGCGCCGCCGGTATCAAGCGCCAGTAATAATTTAAGCACATGCTGCCCGTTCCAGTTGCCTTCGCTATCTAGTTGCGGTATCTCCGCCAACAACACACTACCCATTGGCAGGTATTCGCGATCTGCTGCTACCGAGGCATGTGCCTGTAGCGGGATCCCGGCCGTTCCCATCACATCAAGACTTTCTTGTGGCTGGAAGAATACATATGACGGGTTCTGCTCCAGCAGCTCCTGTACCGTGGCCTCGTCCTGCTGCTTCACCCAGTTCTCGATAGCTTTTAGCGACATTTTCTCTCGTGACACTTCGCCCTGTTCAATCAGAACCTTGCCTATGCTGACATAGCGGTGGCCATTCTTGCCGTTATAGGCAAAATACTGCAGCTGATCATTATCCTCATAGTGGACAAAGCCGCTCCCCTGGACTTCCATCATGAAGATATCCAGCATCGATGCACTGTATCCCAGTTCGAGTCCCTGCCCTTGCAGTGCACCGGCATAGATATCAGCCGGGTCGGACACGCTTCCTCACATGTCGGCATCGCATAAACCGGGTAGCGGAAGACCTCGTCCTGCTCATGGCGCAGCTCTATTACAGGAGAGAAATAGCCGGTAAACATCACATTACCATAGCTATCTCCCCCCCACCCATCTGAGCAGTCTGAATACCGTAGTTGCCTAGCTGAGCCGGATCACCACCTTGTTCAACCCAGCTTTCAATCTGACGGTACAAAGCCTGATACTGGCCAGTCATTGTTGGCGAACGCTCGGTCACCAACGTCATCTGCTGATTAAACTGACTGTAGTCCCCTCGCCTTATCGGACTCTACCGTCGATACCTGATTGAGCACCTGATCAAAGCTGCCATCCAGATACTGCTGGCCTCGGTCAGTCGGCTTGGCACATCCCACCAAGCCAATAATTAACATTGCAATTGTAGCGTTACGATACACGGTAATGACCTATGAAATTATATGGAGCACAATCGCCAAGTATGCCTAAAGCAACTGATGCAATAAAGAGGCGATAGTTTACAAAATATGTAGGAAGCTATGTCAGCGCTTTGTTTTTTATCACAAAGAGGAGGTAAGGAGGCTATTATCTATCTACGACTTTTATTCAACTATGACTTCGCGTAAAGCCTCTCGGGAGCCTTCACGGGAAAATGATGAAATATAGTGGGCAGGCTGTTGTCGCACCAGCTGATCGGATAAATAGGTATAGATATACATATCATCGCCCAGGCGATAAATCAGCTTACTGCCGTCCCACTCATATTGGGTGTTAACCAGACGTCCATCAACAAAGACACCTTCAGGCGAAGTTCAAAACGATCGGCCGTATAGGGAGCGACACCTTGCTCGACCCAAGTATCATTGATATTGATTACAGGCTCGGCCCCAAGCATCTCGCGTCCAATGGCACCGACTGCCAATAATGCGGAAAAAACAAGCCCGACAATAATACCCCGCTATCAGTAAAGCGACCTGTATAGATTTATACTGAACTTTATTCATATTGCCGTTAAGTCATTATAATTAGCTATGAATATACCTCATCACTGGTGATACAAAGGCAAAAAACTGGGCTAGAAGTATAATAACGGGATCTTGTATCCAAAAAAATAATATGACTTTAATACTGTATTTCTTGAATGTTGACAGATATTTAGCCACTATATTTGCATAATTATTAATTAAGCCCGGTCGTGATATAGATAGGGTGGCAAATCAATAATTTCCCGAACAATAAACATGGATGTATCGCAGTGAAGCTAAGAAGTACTGATCTGGTCAAAGGGTTTCGTCAATCCGCACCTTATATGAATGCCCATAGCGGCAAAACGACTGTTATCATGTTGGGTGGTGAAGCGATTGCTCACCGAAATTTTTCCCATATCGTCAACGATATCGCTTTGTTAAACAGCCTCGGTTTGCGCATAGTAGTCGTCTATGGTGCCCGGCCGCAGATTTCCCAGCGACTCGAATCTCAGGGTGACTCGAGCCCTTACCATAAAGGGGTTCGGATAACCGACGAACACACGCTTGAGCTGGTGAAACAGGCCGCCGGCCAGTTGCAGCTCGACATCACTGCACGTTTTTCCATGGGGGCTCAACAATACCCCGATGGCAGGATCGCAGATCAATGTTGTCAGCGGAAACTTTATTATCGCCCAGCCACTCGGTATCGATGACGGCATAGACTACCACCACAGCGGGCGGATCCGTCGTATTGATATTGAAGGTATCCACCGCCAGCTGGATCAGCAGGCCATTGTACTACTCGGACCAGTAGCCAGTTCTGTCACCGGGGGAGTGCTTCAACCTCACTTCGGAAGAAGTTGCCACTCAGCTAGCGATAAAATTGAAAGCCGATAAGCTGATTGGCTTTTGCTCCGAGCAAGGGGTGATCGAAGATGACGGTTCCGTTGCCTCTGAAATGTTACCCAACGAAGCCGAGCATGCCCTGCAACAGCTGATCGACCGCAATGCCGATGACAGCGGTACCGGCCGTTTTCTCCGTGGTGCCATTAGCGCCTGCCGAGCTGGTGTACCACGCAGCCATCTGATCAGCTACAAAGAAGACGGTGCCCTGATCCAGGAGCTCTTTTCCTTTGACGGTATCGGTACGCAAATCGTCATGGCCAGCGCAGAAAAAGTCCACCGAGCAGGCATTGATGACATCGGCGGGATCCTGGAGCTTATTCGCCCGCTGGAGCATGATGGCATTCTGGTGCGTCGTTCTCGCGAGCAACTCGAGCAGGAGATCGAGCAATTTACCATCATCGAACGTGATAGCCTGATCATCGGCTGCGCAGCCTTGTACCCTTTTGTCGAGGAAAAAATGGCCGAAATGGCCTGTGTCGCGATCCACCCCCGACTACCGTGATGGTGATCGGGGCGCCCTGCTACTGAACAGGCTGCGCCAGCAAGCCAAAGAGCAAGGCTGAAGCATATCTTCGTGCTGACGACCCGCAGCCTACACTGGTTCCGTGAGCAGGGGGTTCTACGAATCTAGCGTCGAACAGCTACCGATGGCCAAAAAAGCCCTGTACAACTTTCAGCGCCGCTCGAAAATTCTCGTACTCGATATATAACGATCTCCTTCCCGACAAAAAGAGTCAGCAGCCGCTGACTCTTTCCCAGTACTATCCGGATAAAACAATTAACCTAACAAGCAAGCCAAGCCACTAGCGCGTTCCGTTCGCAAGCGCACAGACCGGTTGATCACGTCTTGCAGTGCAAACAGATAAAGTTTCTCCTTCGCCCGGGTAACACCGGTATAGATCAGCTCGCGGGTCAGTATCGGGCTAAACTCAGATGGCAGTACCATCAAGGTGTCTGCAAACTCCGAACCTTGTGATTTGTGAATAGTCATGGCGTACACCGTTTCATGCTCAGGCAAACGGCTAGGCAACACGCTACGGATAGAACCGTCAGGCATTTCAAAGAAGACCCCGTAAATGCGGATTTTCAGGATTAACCTTTTTATCGATCATCGCAATACCGATATCACCGTTATACAAACCTAAACCATGATCGTTGCGGGTGATCATTATCGGCCGTCCTTCATACCAGGTTTCATCGGCTTGGCCCACCTTCCCGATCCGAACCAGCTCACGTTCAATACGGTGGTTTAAGCCAACCACCCCCCCAAAGTCCCCCTCTCGCAATGCGCACAATAAGCGCACGGCAGAAAAGGCCTTCAGTACCTCTTTCGGCTCTTTTCCCAGCTCGATCGCATCAAAATAGTCACGATAAAAGTTCACCGTCATATTAATCATGGTCTGGTAGCTTTCGGCGCTAAGGGAGTAATGATTGATATCTTTGAAGCCATGTTGGCAAACTTTCTCGACATGGTACGGGTTACCATTATTAATCGCCTTGGCCAGCTTACCAATACCCGACTCAGCGTGGAAACGATAGCTCTTCTGCAGCATGCACAGACTGTCAGCCACCGGACTAACGGCCCTCGCTCCATCAATCCCAGTAAGGTGACTGCCCGCGAGATCAAACCCCGTCAGCTGACTCAGTAATTGTTCCTGTTGTCGGCTGTAGCCCTGACTGGAAAAGGCACAAATATCACCCAATACCGCGCCAGCTTCTACCGAAGCCAACTGGTCGCGGTCACCCAACAGGATCAACTTGGCATGGGGAGGCATGGCATCGAGCAAGCGGGCCATCATCGGTAAATCGACCATCGAGGCCTCATCGACCACCAGCACATCGAGGTGAAGGGGGGTTATCATGATGATGGCGGAAGTCGACCTGATTCGGCACCGAACCTAACAAACGGTGAATGGTGCTAGACTGGGTAGGGATACGCTTTCGTACCTCGGGATCAACGGGCAGTGATTGCACCGCCATACCAATGGATTCCGTCAGACGCGCCGCCGCTTTCCCCGTCGGAGCCACCAGCTTTATGGTCGGCGTAGCCACCTCCTCCCCCCGTACTACCATGATCTGCCTGCATCACAAGCGCCGCGAGTAATTTGGCCACCGTAGTCGTTTTACCAGTACCTGGTCCGCCAGATATAACCGCAAACTGGCGGGTAATGGCCATTGCTGCCGCTACCTTCTGCCAGTTAAGGCAAACCGCCTGAGGAATGAGGCCATCTAGTGCTGACAGCTCTTCCGCTTTAGTGGCTGCAATCAGTATGGCATCAACCTCGCCCCAGTTGAGCGACTCAGCCTGAACAACATCCAGCTTGTCGCACACTTCTTTCTGTCGAATTACAGCAGTGTTCACCTCATTTGGGCTAGCTTGGCCGGAGTCGGTCTTTTTGAGTTGTTGCAGCGCATGGTACAAATAGGTATAAGAACGCGGAAATAGTTCGTTCAGCACTGACGGCATAATGGCAGCAGGTTCAACCGGCTGCGCCGTATGATGGAGCTTGCTGGCAACTAGCTGCTCGAAATGCCAATAACGGTGCAGGTATAACCGGCCGCCGTCCAAGACCAGTGGCGTTGCCTGCTGATCACCTTGTTCGATATTCGAGACAATCGGTAATCCGTTCAATTCCGCCGTCCATTGTTCCGGCTCTGCCAGGCCATCTAACAAAGCGACTGACACTCGGCTAGGCAAACCGAACAAGGACTGGGCCGTTACCTTATTAAGTATCAGGCAAACATGCCCTTTACCCAGCTCATGGCTCACCAACGCTGCAACCAAGGCCACCAGCGACGAATGAGAATCAGGACTACGGAGCGCCACAAATTTAGCAAATTGATAGTCTAACTGACGCAGTACTCCTTGCTTGGTTAGCTCTTGTAAACGCTTAAGCATCGATCTGCTCTCCATCAATTAATTGGTCTAGTTCAGCCAGTAACGCTTCAGTCGGGCGGGCGTGGAAAATACCACTATCACTACAGGCTTCCATTCCCCCGTAAGAACAAGTAATACACCCCGCCAAAGTGAGTCTCGTACTCATAGTCCGGGATACGGCTGCGCAAAAAGCGCTGCAACGCAAGGGCATAGATTTGGTACTGCAGATCGTAGCGGTGATCACGCATTGCCTCTATTAGCTTGTCACCACGATATACACTGGGATCATCACCTAAATGGTTAGACTTCCAGTCGAGTACGTAGTATTTACCATCATGCTCAAACACCAGATCGATGAAGCCCTTGAGCATTCCGCTAACCGTCGCAAAGCCAAGCTCACCAGCTTTTGCCGACACGCTGTCGTGCTTGGCAATCACCTTGTTCAGCATCGCTGACGATAGCAATTCAATCGGCAACAAAAACTCCATTTCAGTTAGACGCTGGGAAGGGGGGGTTTTATCTACCAGTTTCATCCCCCCCTTTCCATCTAACGAACTATTGAGCACATCATTGATCAATTGCTGCAATACCGGTAACCACACCAGATCATAGTTTTCTTTTTGCAACAGGTCGGTCAGCGTTGCCACTGTCTCGAGGCTATCAACCGGCGCGGTAAATTCGACCTCTTCGAATACGGTATGCAGGAACGTACCCGGGCGAGCACCACGCGGGAAGGTATAAATAGAGTATTCAGGTTCGAGCTCAACAACGAGTTCCTCGCCGTCCTGCACGGTTTCCGCAGCCGACTCAATATCAAAACCCGGCAAATCCAAACTGCTGTCATGATGAGACTGATGGCCTTGTTTAACCAAGCTGGAATAACTGGTCATCCACCAGTTACGCTCAATACTGATCGTGAACTGGCTAGGGGCGAGCGAAAGCTCTTCTTGTTCTGCTTGCAGCCATTTGGTCTCAGGCAGTACTGGCGGCTCGGCTATCGTTATCGACGGCTGGCTTTCTGCCAGCTTGGCTAACGCAAGCTCTAAGGCAGCAATACCGCCCTCCTGACCATTTTGCACTAGGTGCCCCATCGCAGAGTGATGCAAGCCCGTCGGTTCTTTGGTACTACGCCCGTTACGGATCGGTGCCATCCCGACATAACAGCCATAAACCGCTCGCGTCAGTGCCACGTAGATAAGACGTAAATCTTCCGCCAAGCGTTCTTTATCGGCCTTTTCAATCGAGTCTGCCTGCTTGGAGATATCCAGCACAGTGATATTAGCCAGCTCATCGTGGTACTTCACCTCGCCTTTGCTATCGACTTCGCGATAGCTACAGACAAATGGCATAAAGACCAAATCGTATTCCAGGCCTTTTGACTTGTGGATGGTGACGATTTGCACCAGATTACGCTCTGACTCCAGGCGCAAAACCTGATCTTCGGCATTGCCGTTGGGCTCTGCGACATGTTCCGCCAGCCAGCGCAATAAACCGTAATCACTGTCTAAAGTCTGGCTCGCCTCCTGCAGCAACTCACCAATGTGCAGCAAATCAGTCAGACGTCGCTCCCCCGCCCTCTTCGGCCAGTAAACGCTCTGCGATTTTGCACTTTGCCATCACGCTTCGCAGCATCGGCATCACACCTCGGGTGAGCCACTGCCTGCGATACTCTTTGAAGCTATTTACCGCAATTTCCCACTCATTTTCATCATTATTGAGCTTATCCAGCTCAACAGCGGTCAATGCAAACAGGCTCGATGCCAATGCTGCGCGCAGCGCACGCTCATCTTCAGGCGTCAGTACCGCTTGTAACAAACGCTGAATATCTGCCGCTTCTGCGGTTGAAAACACGCTATCGCGGTTAGACAGATACACACTGGCGATGCCTTGCTCGGATAATGCCTTACGGACGAGCTTGCCCTCGTTACCGGTACGAACCAGCACCGCAATATCGCCGGCCTGAATTGACTTCTTGTGGTCTTTATCTTGGAAAAATGCGTTACCTTGCTCCGACTGGGTCAGAACGTTCTGGATTTGTGCCGCTGTCGCTTCCGCCATCGTCTGCTGGTAACAGCCTTTGGTCACAGGCTTACCGTCCACACTGTCCTGATGCCAGAAGGTCAGGGCATGCTGGGGGCTGGTTGTCTAGCCACCAGCTGCGATCAGGCGCTTTCGGGCTATGGTTAACCGACAGAAACTGAATGTCCTGATCATAGATGAACGGACTGTCAGGCTGTTCAAACACAGTATTGACCGAGACGATCATATCGGCAGTCGAGCGCCAGTTGGTATCCAGCGTGTAATGATCAAGTACCTGACGGCGGGCCTGAATATAGGTGAAGATATCCGCCCCCACGGAATGCATAAATCGCCTGCTTCGGATCCCCCGATCATAAACAGGCCGCACTCTGGCTGGCTGGTGTAAATATTACTGAAGATACTGTATTGCAGCGGATCGGTATCTTGAAATTCATCGATCATCGCCACCGGGTACTGGCTGCGAATGCGCTCTGCCAGCAGATCATCTTGATCATTGTCGATCGCCGCAGAAAGCTGGGTCAGTAAATCATCAAACGATAACCAGCCTTTACGATCTTTGGCCTTAGCCAGTAAATCTCGGCATTGCTCAATGGCATGGGCCATTAGCGGATCATGCAAGTTGGCCGGGTTATCCAGCAAATCAGCAATCGCAACAAACACCGCATGCTCGGGTACTTCGCCCTTGGCCGTTTTTTCAATCAATGTCTGCTGGTGAAAGCGATCCAGTTTATCGGGCAAGTCATAACTGACAGTTGGCATCGATGCCCACTGGCTCACCTGGGCCAGCCAGGTCGGCAGGCTCTTTTTGGTATAGCTGCGTTTGTTAACGCCGGAATTGGCAATCAGTGCCTCAAGATCGGCTTCACTGTCACGCCATCGTGCTTTGACGTCATCAATACGCTGCATATTCTGCTGGTGCAACTCGGCCAGCGAGTCACTCATGGCCTCGACACTAAGCTTTACGGGTACCCCCCCGGTTAAGCTGCCGCCAATGTCTTTCAGCAATGCTGCCGGTGAAGACCACACATTACGCACTTCGCTCGCCAGTGCATGCGGCAAATGATAGAAATTACGACGCCAATAGTCCGCCGCCACCAAGCTTTTGAGCAGGCTCTCATCGGTCACAAATTCATTATTAAAACGGCTGCCGGACTCAAAGGCATTTTGCGTCAGCATCCGCTGACAAAAACCGTGGATGGTATAGATGGCGGCTTCATCCATCTGGCGTTCGGCTTGCAGCAAAATACTCGCAGCCGTTTTATGATCGCTAATTTCCTCTAGCAACGGCTGGATAACCGGATCATGGCTGACGCCACGACTAAACGCCAAGCGGGCATCATGAATTCGCGCCCGAATACGATCCCTAAGTTCCGCAGTGGCCGCTTCGGTAAAAGTTACAACCAGTATTTTATCGACGGTCAGTTCTGACGCATGACGAGTTTCAGCACTGCCGTGCCCCCCCAATAACAAACGTAAATATAAACTCGCAATGGTGAAGGTTTTCCCCGTCCCCGCAGAAGCTTCGATTAGACGCGCCCCGTGCAGAGGAAAAGTCATAGGCTGCAGCTTAGTGGCTGCATGTGAATGATCCATTGATTGTATTTCCGAGTCTGGTTGCAAATTAAAATAATAACGAAGGAGTTCACTACGGTTACGATACCGTGAACACCCGCTTAGGCTTAAGTGATAAAGATCACATGAGCAATGTGATCAGTCACTTATAAAGATTTTTTTAACTTGTAGAATCATATTTCATTCTACTAATGTGAGAACTTACTCACGGTTTACCCCTATAGGGTTTAGTTAGTATCAGCGCCAGAAATTTGGTCTACCTCTGGACCTGTGGTCGTACAGCGGACACCCTACAAATAAGAATGATTTGCTGGCGGCCACACTACATTTCCTCCCTAAACCACTCCCACTAGTCTTCTACCGTCTCACTATTTAAGATCGCAGCCTGTAATACTCGTGAAGCCAACTGTGATGCTTCAACGGCCAGTTCGTCATTCCATTGTGGCCAAACGCGGGCGATGTAACTGTCGGAGCCTCGCCCGGGAACAAATATCCGTCATTAAAGCAGTCCGCCATTTTCTTCAATGACTTTTCGATGGTTTCTTCATCATCTTTCCAGCTACCGTCACGGCCGATACACGCCTGAATTCCTACTTGGGCTGTTTTCGGAAAATAAGGCAGCGGCTGGTTCAAGCCGTGATAGTACAACTCAATGGCATCTTGCAAATAAAGCAAGGCCTGTTCGGCGTCGAGCTTCAGTAGCACAAGATGCTTGTCGGTACCGATCAAGTGTGTCTGCTGATCACGACCGCTGACGGCCAGACACAAATGATCAAACCAGGTTGTTAGCTGATCTTGGGCACGAATCTTACCGCTGCGGTAGCGCACCAGACCGGATTGGTACCGTTGCTTCAGCCAGCCCTGTAATCGGACTTCATGGCCATCAACGAGAAAAGCGATATCCACTTCATGATCATCAAGCGGGCGATTCACTAAGGGTAAAATCGTATCGGCCAACGACACGACTTCCACCCGCGTTGCTTCGAGATCTAGTTCGCCAAAAGCGGCCACGGGTAAGTTACCGGCCGCTTTCTGTTCGGCAGCAAACAATGCAAACACCTCATCTTCACTGCGATGATTTACTTTCGCATCAAGCAATAGCGCCAAAAGCTCGTCACGCATCAAATAGTTTTCCAGACCATTTAGCACAAATGGCTCATCATCTTCTATCACCCCCATCGGCGTTCAAAGAACACTTTTAAACGACGGTTAAAGAAGTAGCGTACCGGCAAGCGCCAGAATCGTTGCAGCTCAGCCAGTTCTAGGATCAGGCTTTGCCCCGCTTCCAACGGTTCGGCATCTAGTGCCGTCAGCTGGAATTCATTGCTTGCCTCACCTTCCGAGCTGCAGCCGGCAGCCATTCAGCCGCATAGCTGGCATTCACGCCACAAAAGGCAGTCGGGCTAAAAGGCACTAACGGGTGGTGATAAATCAAGTGCTGCTTGATACGAACAGCCGATTCATCAACAGGCAGAGCTCCGTCATCAGCCATGCAATAGCCCTGCTGGCAATATTCCACCAGCTCGCTGACCAATACTGATGGGACTTTCTCGGCGTTATCCTGAATCGAGCGCCCGACATAGCTGATATACAAAACCTCTTGGGCCGATTGAATCGCCTCGAGGAAAAGATAGCGGTCATCATCACGACGGGAGCGATCACCCGGCTTAGTGCGGCCATTCATAAGATCAAACCCTTCAGGGGGCAATATTACGCGGGTAAGAACCGTCATTCATGCCCAACAAACAAACAACCTTGAACGGGATCGAGCGCATCGGCATCAAGGTACAGAAGTTAACCTGACCGGCAAGGAAACGCTGGCTTACTCGCTCACCCGACAGCTTGTCTTGCAGATACTGGGTCAGAACCGTAGGGGGGGTGATTAAGGTTCGATAGCCAGCATCTTCCAGCTGTTCATGCAGACGATGTAGGTTATCGCGGATCGATTTAAGAACCAGCTCTCCTTCCACCTCAACCGAAAAGAAATCATCCAGCAACTGATTAAGGATATCGGTCCAGGCAGCCACGGTTTGCGGTTGCGCCAATTGCTCACGGTATGCAATTAGACAATCGATGAATCCAGCCAGTTGACCAGCTAACTCCGCATCTAAGCCTTGTACTTGTTCATAGGCAGAAATACCATCGAACAAGCCCGCACTGTGAGGCATGGCATAACCCCAACAGCATGCGCTGGATACCAAACAGCCAGGTATTCTGATCCTGCTTGGGCAGTTCAAACTGACACGCCGTTTGCGCATCAAGGCCCCCCCATCGAACACCGGCATCTTCAATCCAGCGTTTGATTTTCTCGAAGCTATCGCTATCAAAATCAAACTTGTTCATCACTGCCGGCACTTCCAGTAGTTCCAGAAGTTCAGAGGCATTGCAGCGGCTTTCAGGCAAGGTCAGCAGACGGAGGAAAGCCAACAGGATCGGATTTTCCTGATCTGCGGTTCGATCCGAAATAGAAAACGGTATATACCTGTTACCCGGCGCATTACCGAAAACGGCCTGGATCGCTGGGCTATAGGCATTGATATCAGCCACCATCACAATCACATCACGAGCTTGAGGCCCTTCTCTTTTTCTGCCTCGAACATCGCTAGCAACTTGTCGTGCAGAACTTCCACCTCGCGCATTGGGCTGTGGCAAGCATGGATCGACAATGACGTATCATCATCGCTGATCGGGAACTTATGGAAGCTGGAATCCAAGATCTCATCGTTCTGGCGATCTTCCAGATTCAAGATATCAGCCTGAATTGCATGCAGTAGCGTGTCAGGCTCTATGTCGACAAAGCCTGCATCCACTTCATTAACCTGCATTTCAGACAGCAAATACATGTTGTCGCGGCCTAATTTGCCCATCGATGCCAGAAGGCTGTTACCCCACGACATCATTGTGCATATCGACATCGTAATGACTTTCATCGCTATCCTTAAGCTGTTCGATATGTTCGCTAACGTCACTGCTATCTTGCAGCGAACGTAAAACCACTCGTTGATTGGCCGCCAAGCGCGCCAAATGTTTACGGTCACGAATATCCCCCCCAGTAATAGCGACAAGGATTAGTAAACATTAGGTGGACGTCAATGTGCTCTCCTAATGCCGCCAGCGCATCCAAATAACGAGGAGGCAACGAAGAAATGCCGAATACGAACAAACGCTTAGGTAATTCAGCTGGAAATGTTCCGCTACTGGCGTAGTTTTCCAATGTCTCAATGAAGTGCTCATAAAGGTTGGCACGGTGATAGGGCGACTGATCTAACTCTAACGTGTGGTCATAGAGCGCCTGCCATAAAATAGGCTGCCAAGGGTGTTCATCACCTAATTCAGCGACCGTTTCACCAGCCTCCCATTGCTGAATCCACTCGGGGGGCGATACACCAAATATTGGTCGAAGATATCTGCTATTTTCTCGGCCAACTGATAAATTTTGAGGCTATCAGGATCATTGTCCAAATAACGCTTTAATGGTTCAAACTCAGCGATTTCTAGCTGCTGCGGTAATACCTGCATCAACTTCCACGTCATTGCCTCTTTGTTGAATGCACTGCGCTCCGGCACATCATCCAGCACCTGGGTGAACATTTTCCAGATGTAGGTTGCAGGCAGCGGAAATTCAAGGTTGGCCGCCACACCGAATGACTTCGCCAGCTCCATCTTCAGCCATTGCGACATCCCAGGGCTTTGAACCAAAATTTGCTCGGATTCAAACGGATTATCAAGAGGGTTTAGACGGATCAACTCAACCAGTAATGATTTGAGGAGATCCAATTGATTGGAGTGATAAACAGTAAACACGCAGATATCTCACAAAAAGAGAAAGTTACACTGATTGTCTACCATGATCTTGTTAGCTGCAAACCTAAATTACATCTACAAGAAAGCCCCGGTATAACCGGGCAAATCACACTACATTATGAGCTATATGGAACAGGACTAAAGAGTCGTGAAATCGGACGATAATAAACTAAATAGCGTAGCGCAACATAAGATACAACCGCCGTTGATACATACAGTTCGACATTCGCCAGTAGGGATACCTGATTGACATATTTCTGTGCCACGCCATTTGCCGCCATCCATGCTGCAGTTTTGAACAACGCTGTCGCCCCGATAACCATCGGAAAGGTAAAAGCAGCATAACCCGGACTAAAATCGAGACGCAGTAGCCGAAAGAATGCCACGTAGATAACAAAAGTCATCAGTACCGCAATCCCAGCCAGCAGAGCAATAATCACCGGAGAGGGGCTCTGCTCTACGGTGAGATACCCGGCAAGGGAAAGGCTCGCAGGGGGCAGCCATTATCGCAATCGTCGGTTTCGCGGCATCAGGAATTTCATGGCTGAAGATCAATCGATAAACCATAATTGGCAGCATCACGGCGTACACGCCCATACCAAAAACCAATAAACCTTCAGCGAGCGGACGCAGCGCCCCGCCAGGAAAGGCAACATCTGCCACGATAATACCAATAGGCGGAACAAACCAACTAGGCACCATATGGTGGAGTTTGAATTCAATTGCACGATGATAGACAAACAGCACCAAAAAGATCATGTGAAGTATTACAGCAGATAACCACATAGCCTGTGCCAAATAGGGGGGGCATACATACCCACCGCTTTTGATACCACCATTAACGCCATTGCAAACGTCGGCACCACACTGCCCACAACATGGTGAGTCAGGTCGTTCCACAAAGATTTCGGGTGGAATAAAAATTTCGTAATCAGGATCAGCAGTATTGCTGATGCAATTGCGGCACCGGCGACTTGGCCTGTACCGTTTAGGTCCGCGGCATTTTCCCAGCACCAGCCAAGACTCGCAATGCCCAGTGCGAGACCAGCCATTGGAGTTGGTGCTCCCCGCGACTTTGTTTATCGTCGTTCTCATCATGATATTTCTCCACATTCACCCCAAACCTCATGGATTTTGATATCACCGCTTTGGGCTGAAAGCATTACTCTCTGAACACGGAGAGATTGTATAGAATTTGATTCGTTTATAATAACTGAATATATTTAATACCTGTTTAAATTATATTGAACATCGAATAACGAACAATAACGAACATGGAGAGAAGATGAATATTGCCCTCAAGCAGCTTAGGGTGTTTGTCACCGTCGCTCAGGAGCGAACGATCACTGCGGCAGCCGAGAAACTCTTTCTCTCCAAGCCTGCAGTCAGCATGGCGCTGTCCGAACTGGAAAAGCATCTTGGACACAAGCTATTTGATCGCAATAACAACCGACTGATCATCAACGAACAGGGAAAACGCCTGCTTCCTTTAGCCGATGAGCTGCTGGCACGCAGCAATGACATTGAGCAGATGTTCAATCATGCCGGGCCGATTAACGGAAAGCTAAAAATTGGTTCGAGCGATACTGTCGGCAACCAAGTCACTCCCTTTTTGCTTCGTGATTTTCGCCGCGACAGCAAGCATGATGATCAGTCTCTATTCATTTCCAATACAGCCCAAATCTGCCATATGCTGAGTGAATTTGAGCTCGATGTGGGGGGGTTGGTCGAAGGCAAAGTGCAGCAATCCGATCTCGTGATTCAGCCCTGGCTAGACGATGAAATGGTGGTAGCATGCCATCCCGATCACCCCCTGACCAAAATTGACAACTTAAGCTTGTCTGATCTGGAGCATTCACAGTGGATTTTACGTGAGCCGGGATCGGGAACACGGGAATTTTTTCTCAACCGAATCGCCCCTAGGCTGGAAGAGTGGCAGCAGGCATTCGAGCTTAATACCACCGAGGCAATTATAAACTGCGCGACGGCAGGACTGGGGATCACCTGCCTGTCACGCCTGGCAGTCGAACATGCCGTCAAGGACAACCGGCTAGTTATCCTCAGCTTGCCGCTGGATACACATCGCCAGTACTGGCTGCTCTACCACAAAGAAAAATACCAGAGCCCGCTACTTAAGCTGTTTCTGGATTTTTGCCAACGCTGGACACTGAACGCCTAGAAACGATTATCACCTTGGCTAAATGCAATGATCTGGCTGATCTGACACAACGGGCGACCAGTTTCCTGTTGCCAATCGCTAAACGCCTGCTGAGTTGCGAGCAAAGATTTCCGGGTATCACGGCCACCGTCTATTACTCCCGTATTACGCAGGTAGGCTTCGACATCGTGGCTAAGAATAAAGGTATCTTTTCCCATGATCCGTAATGTATACGGTCCAGTATTGCCACCAAGGCGCTTACCGTGCGTTTTTAGGTAACGCCATAAGCCCGTAATATCCTCTGCCGGCCAGTCGGCCACCATTGCCGAAAATGATCCATGAGCCAGAGCTGCATCATGATCATATGGGCATTTTCCGGAATCGTCATCACCTTACCTAGATGACGGATGATTGCCGGATCAGTCGCTTTACGCTCCCACATTTCAGTTGGCATCAGCAGCATTTTCTCGATGTCAAAACCGAAAAAGACTTCTTCAAAGTTAGGCCATTTATTACGGACAACTTTCCAGCTCATTCCAGACTGAAATACCTTCTGGGAGAACGCAGCCAACCAACGATCATCAGAAATAGCCTTTAGCTTCTTTGCGCTTAAAGGAGTAGCCAGCAGACTTTCCAGCTCGGTATCTCCACCTTTCCTTTCGGCTGCTCGGGCATAAATATGGGTAAATTTTTCTCGCACCATCACATTAACACGCTTATCACTGGACATAGCCCTTTATGCTACTGTATAAACAGCCAGTAAATCAATTTCGGGAGAGGGTGACCATGGCTGTTATCGTCAAATATGTGGTTGAGCGCAACGGAGAAGAAAAGATGACTTTCACCTCTAAGTCCGAAGCCGACGCATACGACAAGATGCTGGATATGGCTGACGAGATGTTTACTTTGCTAGGCGAAAGTGAACTATTCGAAGATGAGGCCAAGCAAGAAGAGCTATCGCTATTCTTAGCGCAGAAACGTGAAGAAGTACTGATTGCACTGGGTGCCAAAAAGAAAGCGGCACCAAAAAAAGAAGGTAGCAAAACCTGAAGCTGTTGCTGAACAGCCACAGGATGATGCGGCTTAATTTCTGCTGTCGACAACTTCAACATGAATAAACCTCCATGCTGGAGGTTTTTTTATGCAAAAAAATACACGTGATCACTGTTAATAGCCTTGCTTTGGCAATAATTTCGTCATTTTTCACTGATTATCTGCTCCCCCCCTTCAATATCATGCCAACTGTCATTATGATGGTTTCATCTGCCTGCATTGCAACGCAGAGCTCAAAACTTTTGACATGGAGAACGATCACTAATGGCCAGCTTTTCACTTGCCCTAGGTACAGCGACTAAAAACCGTGACGGTAAAATCATCGAAGCTTTCTTTCCAACCCCAGCGCTTAACCCATCAGATGAGCTGATCACTGCTGTAGCGGCTGTTGTGGGGCTATAAAGAAGGTAACCAGGCTATTGAGGTCACTCCTGCTCAGTGTGCAGATCTCGCTTCAGCATTCACCGCAGCAGGTGATGAAAAAAGTGCCCAATTTGCATCTAAGGCTGCGCAGTCAACTCAGCCTTTGGTTATTGTGGTTCTGGCAACTGACGAGGCACCAACCTCCGTTGCTGAAGGCTTCTTGAAACTGCAACTGATCTCTAACCGCCTGGCTAAGCCACACGGCATTGTCTTAGATGGCATCTTCGGCCTGCTGCACAACATTGCCTGGACGAGCCAGGGACCAGTTGATCTACCAGAGCTGGCCGAACGCCAGATCGAAGCACGCCTGAACGGCGAAGTACTGACAGTAGACTGTGTCGATAAATTCCCGAAAATGGTCGATTACGTGGTTCCTGCAGGTGTACGTATTGCAGATACCTCGCGCGTTCGCCTTGGTGCGCACGTGGGTGAAGGTACAACCGTTATGCACGAAGGTTTCATCAACTTCAATGCCGGTACAACGGGCGTAAGCATGGTAGAAGGCCGTATTTCTGCGGGTGTCATGGTTGGCGAAGGTTCAGATATCGGTGGCGGAGCCTCTATCATGGGGTACTCTAAGCGGTGGTGGCAAAGTGGTTGTTTCAATTGGTGAAAACAGCCTACTAGGTGCGAATGCCGGACTTGGCTTCCCTCTGGGTGACCGTTGTACGATTGAATCAGGTCTATATGTAACTGCCGGGTCTAAGGTCCGTATGCTGGATTCAACAGGCAAAGAAGTTGAAGTGGCTAAGGCCCGCGAACTTGCCGGTAAGTCAGACCTTCTGTTCCGCCGCAACTCGGTAACCGGCCAGATTGAGTGCCTCACCAACAAAACAGCCGTTGAGCTAAACAGCGAACTGCACAGCAACAACTAATACTTGCTGTTAGTTGTTCAAGATAAAAAAAGGCTGCCTCGGCAGCCTTTTCACTCTCTAATCAACTATCTAAACGACCAGCCCAATACTAGTAACCTCGATCAATCAGGCCATAGCTGTTTGGGTTATTGCCACATTCATCCGGGTAACCCTGATTTACTACCGTGTTGACGGTTTTCTTCTGGCTACAGTATTCAAACCGCCCCTGCAGGTAACCTGCACGATATTTTTCGTACTCGGTTTCAGTCATGGCTCCCTGCTTGCTAAGACGATTATCATCCCACTCACGATAGCCTTGTGTGCCATGATAAGCCCCCCCCAGCTGTTCCCACTCTTTATTCTGTGACAACTCAACTTCATGCTGGCTAACACATGCCGTCAGGGCAATAACACCAGCCAGGAAAATTAATCTCAGCATACTATTCTGCCTCAATGGAGTATCCACTCTGCTGATAAGTATGGTCTATATTCCGGCTCTCTCGCCGAGATTAATTTAGTGCCGCAACCGCTTCTCTACCACTTTTACTGCGCGAGCCATGATATACCAACACCAAACCAACACCGGCAGCTACTAGCATCACACATCCAAGGTGCCATGCCTGACTGATCCCTAATTTGAGCAAAAGACTACTCAGCAACGAAGCAAATACCATCTGGAAGGCACCAGACAGCGCCGATACGGTACCCGCCTTATTACCATATGGAACCAGCAACAATGACTGCGCGCATGGGAAGGCCATCCCATTGGCCATGGCTAGCAAGAAGTGGCCGCTACTCATCCAGATTGGTTCAACCGGCGCAATGATCAATACGCTACCGGCAAAGAAATGAAGTAAGGGTGCAAGCTGCAGCATCTTCTGTGTACCTAATACAGGGCGAAGCCGCTGGCATAAAATACCGCCGCTCAGCAGACCAAAAGCAGGAACCATCGCCCACAATGCATACTCATCAGAAGACATTCCGATCTGAACCTGCATAATAAACGGCATCAGAGAAATCGAAAGCACTACAAGCGCAAAGTTAACCCAGCCAAGACCGGCAAAAATGAGAAAGTGCCGTTCTTGCATCAGAGAAAAATACGAAACGACCAGTTTACTGACAGACTGTGGTGCTGACGTTACCTCAAGCGTCTCTTTGAATGTCAGCAGCAACACCAGCCAGACTACCGCGATATAACCCAGCAATAAGATAAATACGGCTAGCCAGCCAGAATAATGGTTCACCAGACCGCCAATAACAGGAGCAACAATCGGTGTAAAGGCAGCAACAATTGCAACCCAGGTCATCGCCTTAACTAAGTGATGGCTCAGGTAACTATCACGAATCGTCGCCCTTGCAAGCACTGCAACACTCCCAGCTCCAAGGCCCTGAATAAAACGTCCCGCAAGCAACCAGTTAAACGAATCAGCATGCGTAACAGCTAACACTAATCCAAGTAAAGCGATGAGCAATCCGGACAACAAGACAGGTCGGCGGCCAAAAACATCTGACATTGGACCATAAATAAGCTGGGAGGGGCCAAAACCAAGCAAATAACCAGAAACCAATAGCTGCGCCTGCCCTGAACTCACACCCAAATCTTGTGCAATCCACGGTAGAGAAGGGAAAATCAACCCTAGACTAAGTTGACCAATACTGACAATCAGACATGCCAGCAGCAGCGGCTTCCAGTTAAATTTACTCATAGATATCCTCATTTAAAGCACACTCTACATTCCTGACAACTTTATCAGGGTGCGATTACTATTATGCACGTTACAGAAAAAAACTATTAGCAGCGAGGAATTAAGGAATTATTTCCTGAAGGGACACAATGACAACCGCTCAGTTAGCTTCTGAGCAGTCAGTCACAGCAAGGTAACAAAATGAAGTTACTTATTGATGATGTATGTAAATTGATTGGTAAAAGAAAACTTACTGCCACTGGTCCTGACTCGCCCCCCCTGCTTCATCGCTACGATCACCTCTTTCTGAACTCGGATGAGTGAAAAGAAACGGATAACCATAAAGACTATAAACACCGGCATAATTATCTGGGTTATAGCCGCTGCCTGCAGCACCAAATCACTCACCAACCAAGCTGCCAGCATCAGCAACATGGCATATAGCGAATGCGGTTTCAGTACTATCGTTACCTTATCGGTAGTCTCCATCCGCTCAAAGAAAAATGTCATCGTTATCTCTCATCAGTAAAGAATGTCGCTAACTCTCTCATAGGATCCGGCTCAATGACAAGTATTGGCCCATGAGTTCGCTCGATGAGTTGTAAACGGGTGTGTCTGAGAGACTTAACCCGTTATTTATCGGCTGTTAGAAAGATGGCAGCCGAAGCTGCCATTAAACACCGTTTTTTACAGAACTAATTAAAGTGGCTGGTTGATCAGGACCTGGCTGTCATGGCCAGTTCTTAAGATCAAATCAACATCTCCGTCTCCATCTATATCTCCGAGTAAAGGCTGCTCCCCTCCTGAAGGCAGTCGGTTTAATGCTGACAGGGGTAAAGTGGCCATTACCTTCATTAATAAAGATATTTGGCTTTCCTCCAATAACAATATCTAAATCGCCATCACTATCAATATCGGCAATTGCAGGTGTTTTACCATTCGTTCCCAGATCAACATCAGATAGCTCATACATACCTTTGCCATCATTTAAAAACAGCTGGTTCACTTCCTCGACGCCATGGTAGTCAGCATTTGTAATGACTAGATCTAGCTTGCCGTCACCATTGATGTCATTCGCGGCTACATCATAAAGTTTATGAGTATTTGTACTAAGGCTTGTTCCAAGCCGCTGGCCTGAATCGCTAAAACGACCTTTACCACTATTAAAGAAGATCATATTTTTCCGATCGCCACCGGCCCATATAATATCCAGACTATTATTCCCGGTCACATCCGCAAGAACAATGTTTGCATGGGTTTGTCCCGGATGATGCTCAAAGGCCCGCTATCATCAACAAAAGAGCCTAAACCGTTATTAATGAAGACTCGTGGAGCACTCCACTTTTCAAGTAGGACAATATCTAAGTAGCCATCCCCGTCAATATCACCGAGAGCAACAGAATCACTACTTTTGTCAGTTAGCTTTTGGATCGATGCCGTAAGGTTTCCTGTCCCATCATTGAAGTAAACTTTAACACCAGAACCTGTTGCACGAACGACATCTTGACTACCATCTCCATTAAGATCACCTACAACAATCTTCTTTATTTGTGAATTATCACCAGACGAAAATGGAGATAAGGCAAAGGTGCCTTGCCCATCATTCAGGAAAATCTTCTCTGCATTTCGTCGAGGAGCGAGAATAACATCAAGAGCACCATCCTCATTAAAATCAACCATCGTACTTGCATCGATATAATTATCGCCCCCCTTGCCCAACAGTCAATGACTGAGAAAAAGCGAATTTACCATCGCCAACATTCGGGCCTTTTTGTAAATACATCACCTTATTTTCTACAGCCAAGGGGGCTCATAATAATAGTATCAATAGCTTCTAAAACACCTTCAGCGGCTCTGACGTTATGCTCACCGGCGACCAAATGTGCTTTGATCGAACCTGTATTATATTGTTCACCAGTCAGGCCAATTAGCTTGTCGTCCACATACACCTTCACCCCCCATAGCTGGCTGTCGGTCCTGTCCCAATATATTTAGCATCAGAGTGCCCAGCACACGGCCAGTCACGATGCTTTCACGTTTAAGCTCAAGTTTGCAGCCCAGAGTCTGATTAAGTGAGACATTAATAGACGTATTACAGCTCGCAAACGGCACTGAGCTAAATTGTACTGATGCCTCACTAACTTTATGGAACGCCAAATAGGCTGTCACTTTGTCCTGACTACCCGTTTCAAACAGGTCGCTTGCCTTATAGACCCCCATTTTCATCACGTACTGTCAGTACTTTCTCCTGGGCTGGAACACTATCCCCTCCCAGACGAACAATCAGCACCAGTTCATGGGCTGAGCCGACTTCATCGATCACTTCGGCAGGCACTGTAAAAGTAAAAGTACCCTGATCTTTCAGTGGACTAAGGTTAAGCTTCACATCGGCCTGAAGTGGAACTACATCCATCTTGGCATCTTCGCCCTCAATAAAATTCACTGAATTATTTTGGTCTTCGTTTTTACCAACCATCAGGTCGCCATCATATAATCGCATTGCCAGCTGATACTCACCCGGCTCTACATTCATGATCAATTCAGCGATACCGGTGTCTTTATTGATGGTATAAACCGTCTCATCTTCATCGTTGATTGACAAACCGAACTGGGGATTACTCAGGGCAGCAAGATCCTCTGCTGGCCAAGAAAATTTTAGGGTAGAGACATACCGAGTCTGCTCAAAGTCACTAATAGTCGCCCCCTAAGTTAGGCAACAGCACAAAATCAATCTCTGGCACTATACCGTCAATAACTTCCTCACCAAATGCTTGTGCCATATACTGATTTTTCTTACTGTCTTTCGATGTCAACAGTAAGACAAAGTCATAACTTCCCGGCTTAAGCGTAAGGGCACGATGAGAAACAGTCTCGACATTACCCTCACGATCCACCTTCTGAGTCATTGGCCAATCAAAAACTTGTTTATCCTTAGTCAGGATATTTGTTACTTCCAGTTTCCCCGTCATAACTTTGAGCCTGAACCTGACTTTTCAGCTTGACTGATGCTTGATAACTTACCGCAGCTGATTGCGGTTGTTCTTTTTCTATGGTCTGTAAATAAGTGGCTGCAAACTTACTGTTAAATACTAATGAATTATCAGCCGTTGCTGTCTTCTCCGCAGTATCACTTCCTTCCCCCACAACCGATAAGTAATAAACCCAATATTGCGCTACCTAACCACTGTTTTTTAATTTTATGCATAATCATTCTTGATTTTAATATTAATAGTAGTGCGCAACCGCGCACATAAAACAAAAAGCATGAGAAACTATCACAACATCTATTAAAACAACAGGTTATGGTGAAGAAGAGGTTTTAAATTTATTAATAGACGGCATTTGTCAATTTACAAAAAGCAATTCTTCTAGCAATGTGCATTATTGACACATTTACAAATATCGAACAAAAGCTAAAAAATGAAAATGCATTCATTTGAGGAGAATCTAAAGCTGAGAATGTGACGTTCAAAACAGCTTTATAAACCAGTAAACTACGCAAACGGTCAGTGAGGAGATATACGAATAAATGATAAAGGGCTATCTACTTTGTCTAAGTTATTGCCATGGATAGCCTTAATAAGATCGACTTTAAATCTCTTGCCAGCAAACAAGTATCTATTCAGGTGAAAATGCGCTTATTGGCACTTGCTCACTTCCAAGATGGTCATTCACGCACTCAAATAGCTAAGTTCCTCAAGGTTAGTCGCACCAGCGTAAACAAATGGGTTCAGAC
>LLEM01000064.1_pt1 | contig 24453 bp, 36 predicted proteins | sample 595841 | NCBI WGS metagenome assembly LLEM01 (sample SAMN02919313, study PRJNA255460) | bioreactor metagenome | biome: chemostat; feature: culture 2012_10.2; material: sediment; isolation source: day64 10degC chemostat 2012 inoculated with Wadden Sea sediment taken from... | place: Germany: Bremen ...
CCGGCATCAGACAGAAGCTCATCGGCACGCTCCCAATCCTGACTGCCAAGTTTACGCACTTCATAACCGGACAGCTCAAACAGGCGGCAAAAAAGCCCCCCCAACTGGCCATAACCGCCCACAACCACAATCGGGCGTAATTCCGGCTTCAGGCATTTAAAACCCGAGTCATTTTCACTGGTATAAGACTCCCGCATGGTGCGGCGTAGAATATCTTCAATAAGATCAGGCGGAACCCCTTTGCTTTCCGCCTCCTGACGGCGTGAAGCAGCATGGCAGCTTCACGATCCGGGGGGGCATAAATAGGCAAGCCATGTTGACTCTTAACGTGCCCTACCTCTTCAACCAGTGCCAGACGGCGAGCAAGCAGCTCGACCATCTGCTGATCAACATCATCGATTTGATCTCGTAATTTACTTAGTTCAGCAACCATGATTGTACGATCCGTATTAATTCTGCTCTTATTCCGCCTCAGTACTTCCATCAGCCATCCAGAGACAGTTAACCGGTACAGCAGCCCTGTACCGGTTCGTCAAAATATGCTGATGAATAGCTACCTTACCCTAAATATCACCAGCACTATAGGTTAGTTTCGCTCCGCCAGAAATGGGGGTCAACTCGCTATGTGAATGGCGAAGCAATGTTTCGGTTGCTTCCCAGCTGATGCAAGCATCAGTAATTGATACACCGTAAGTCATTTCTTCACGCGGCAGATCTGTGCTCTGGTTGCCTTCGTTCAAATGGCTTTCCAGCATCAGGCCAATAATCGACTGATTGCCTTCGCGGATTTGATGGATCACATCTTCGGCCACCAGCGGCTGACGACGGTAGTCTTTCCTGGAGTTGGCGTGGCTACAGTCTATCATCAAGGACGGTGAAAGACCTGATGCTGTCATCTCGCTTTCACATTCAGTGACAGAAACGGAATCATAGTTGGTCTGCTTGCCACCACGCAGGATCACGTGACCATCAGGATTACCCTGAGTATTGAGCAGTGCAACCTGCCCCTCACGGTTAATTCCCATAAAACGGTGACCAGATGCAGCAGCTTGCATTGCGTTAATAGCCGTCCCTAAACTTCCGTCTGTCCCGTTTTTAAACCCAACAGGCATCGACAGGCCACTGGCCATTTCACGGTGAGTTTGAGATTCAGTTGTACGCGCACCAATCGCTGCCCAGCTGAACAAATCTCCCAGGTACTGAGGACTAATAGGATCCAAGGCTTCGGTTGCCAACGGGATCCCCCCCATTTCAACCAGATCAATCAATAGCTGACGAGCAATATGCAGCCCTTCTTCTACTTCAAATGAACCGTCAAGATGCGGATCATTAATCAGCCTTTCCATCCCCCCCACGGTAGTACGCGGCTTTTCAAAATACACCCTCATCACAATATAAAGCTGATCACTTAGCTCTTCCGACAGTTTCTTTAGCTTCACCGCGTAGCTTTTTGCGGCTTCAATATCATGGATCGAGCACGGCCCGCACACGACCAGCAAGCGATGGTCACGCTTGTGGATGATATCGGCAATCGTCTGGCGAGATTGGCGAACAAAGTTCAGGCCTTCATCGCTGACAGACAGCTTGCTTCGTAGTTCTTTCGGTGTGATCAGGACAGATTCATCTTGAATATGGACGTTATTCAACTGGTCTTTTTGCATATTGGCTTCCCTGTAATTATCAATAATCAACTAATTCTGATGAGGTTGAAACAGGATTGCCCTGCTACTTGGCATCACAATAGCAAGGGATTTCCTCCCTTGGCAATACTGTGTAAAGAAAAAACACCAGCTGTAAATATATATTTACAGCTAAGTGTTTTTGGCTATCGGCATCAAAGCCAGTTACCATAATTGCAATGCCCACTCGCACTATCTATGGCAATGGAACTTATATTTTCTCTTCTTCAGCAGCTCAGCGTGTATTTGGTTATTGCTTACCTGCTAAGCAAAACGCCGTTATTTATGCCTATAACCACAGTATCAGGACGATTGTCGCAACGATTTTCGTGCTACGTTCTGTTCACCCTCTTTTGTATTCTAGGCACTTACTTCGGACTTCACATAGAAGATGCGATTGCCAATACCCGAGCAATTGGTGCTGTGATGGGAGGACTACTCGGCGGACCGGTCGTCGGTTTTGCCGTAGGACTCACCGGCGGCATGCACCGCTACAGTATGGGAGGCTTTACTGATGTCGCCTGCGCAATCTCCACAACCGTAGAGGGATTAATTGGCGGCTTGATGCATAGCTACTTTGTCCGCCGCGGACAAAGTGACCAGATATTTAAGCCATTCACTGTCTTTACCATCACCCTGGTCGCTGAAATCGTCCAGATGTTCATTATCCTGATGGTCGCCGAGCCCTTCGACAAAGCTCTACACCTGGTCAGTGCCATTGCACTGCCAATGGTCATTGCCAACTCGGTCGGGGGGGCCGGGGCTTTTTATGAGCATTATTCAGGATCGTAAAACCATCTATGAAAAATACTCTGCCGCATTTTCCAGCCGGGGCACTAAAAATAGCCCAACGCTCGGTCGGGATCATGAGCCAGGGATTCAATGAAGAAAGTACCAAGGAAATTGCCAAAATAGTGTATGAAGAAACCGGGGTTGGTGCCGTCGCGATCACCGATCGCGAGAAAATTCTAGCCTTCATCGGGGATCGGAGACGATCACCACCTGCCGGGAACACCGATATCTTCAGGCTACACCCGCCGTGCTATCGACGGCTGCGAACTGGTTTATGCTGATGGCTACGATATCCCGTACTGCTGCTCGCTACACCAGAAATGCAGGCTCGGCTCTGCATTAGTGATCCCGCTCGTAGGGGGCAACAACGAGGTGCTCGGCACCATCAAGCTCTATGAGCCTAAACGCAAGCTGTTCTCAACCGTCAACCTGACTCTCGGCGAAGGGGATCGCCAAACTGCTGTCAAACCAGATTCTGACTGGTCGCTATGCCCAGCAGCAGGCACTGCTAACCCAGGCAGAGCTGCGTTTGCTACAGGCGCAGGTCAACCCGCACTTTCTGTTTAATGCCCTGAACACGATCAACGCCGTGGTACGTCGTGACCCGGACAAAGCCCGTCAGCTTATCCAGCACCTTTCCCAGTTTTTTCGCCGTAACCTGAAACAGAATATTGAAACGGTGACGCTCGAAGAAGAGCTCCAGCATATCAATGCCTACCTCGAGATTGAGCTGGCCCGCTTTTCTGACCGGCTCAATGTCGATATCTGCGTGTCACCTGAACTGCTGAATATCAAACTGCCGACGTTTACCCTTCAGCCGCTGGTTGAGAATGCGATAAAGCATGGCACCTCCTCACTACTGGAAAATGGTAAAATAACGCTTCAGGGATACTGCAACAAAGGATGCATCGTGCTTGAAGTCGAAGACAATGCAGGCAACTACGCCCCGATCGGCGAGGAAAGTGGACTCGGCATGAAGATTGTGGACAAGCGTCTGAAAAACATGTTTGGCAGACAATACGGACTAACGATGTCCTACCAAGCTAATGAATGGACCCGGGCAACAATAACGATCCCCGCAGACGCCCAACAACCTGTCCATACAAACGGAACGAATGGAGAAACAGCAGTATGATCAAGGCACTCGTTATTGACGATGAACTGTATGCTCGAGAAGAGCTCATCGACCTACTGCACGACACCGGTGAAGTGGACGTCATCGGCAGTTGCAATAACGCTATCGAAGGACTGAAAAAAATCAACACCCTGAAACCTGATGTTATTTTTCTCGATATTCAGATGCCGCAGATCACTGGCATTGAGATGCTCAGTATGCTCGATCCCGATACCATGCCCAAAGTGGTATTTGTCACCGCCTATGATGAGTACGCCCTCAAAGCCTTTGAAGACAACGCCTTTGATTACCTTCTTAAGCCTGTGGAAACCTGCCGCTTGGCAAAAACTATCAAGCGCCTGAAAAAAGAATGTCAGGAACAGGATTATTCACCGCTGGTAAGCGAGATGCTGGAGCTGATCCCATGTTCTGGCCACAACCGGATCCTGCTTCTTGCTGCTGCCGACATCGAAACCGCCTATAGTGATCTCACCGGCGTGCACATAGTCACCAAAGATACCAAAGCCACTACCCAGCTGACACTGAAAGTGCTGGAGGAAAAAACGCCGCTGATCCGCTGCCATCGCCAGTACCTGATCCACCCGCAGGCAATCCGTGAAATCAAGTTACTGGAAAACGGGTTGGCCGAGATCACCACACAGTACGGCTATCAGATTCCCGTCAGCCGTCGATACCTCAAAGAGCTCAAGGATCGCTTCGGCCTGAGCTAAAGTCGGCTCCTGCTGTCCCTTGCCTGATGCGAGGGTCAGTAACCCCGTCACGCCGTCAAACGCTATACTACGATCGAACCCCTGCTGCCAGAACATCTTATACAACCCACCGTCTTCACGGCGAAATTCACATACGCCCCCAATCCATTTTCCTTTCCATTCCCATCTGTCTCAGCTGTTCCAGGGTACAATATGACTCAAGCCCCTTCTGGTAGCCTCGCTGATACGCTTCATAATCCGGCGAAATCTCTTCGCTCACTTTCAGGGTATCCGCCTGCAAGGATTGCTCGGAAATAGCCTTCTCGCCCCACTTCCCCCTTGTTATAACCGAGTTGAAACCAATTCTCGTCGGCAATCAACGACTGGCTAGAAGTGAACGCCGAACATCCGGCCAGCAACATAACCAATGCAACAGCTGTCAGTATTTTATTCAGCATACGATGTCTCCATTGATGACAGTCCTTTTTTAACAATAAGTTAGAATACTTAACCTGTACTGAACCCTCCATGGTCATTCCAGACATGCCTCGCAGAAGCTGATTTTTCCCAATGAATAATTGAGTATTACCCCAAAACCACTCAACTAACTCATCGACCGCTTACCCCTGCCATAGAACCACTCACTGTATTACTCCGTGCATCTATTTCCCGGCGCTTTAACATGGCAGCCAACAAAAGAAGTTTTGCGAGTGTTTGGCCGAGGGTGTAAAGGCGCGATAGTCGCAAAGCAATAAACTGGAAGTCCAATCAGAAAAGAGAGACAAGACTATGACCTGGTTCCTGATGTGTGTTGCTGCGCTCGTAGGCGGTTACTTTATCTACGGTGCATTTATCGAAAAGGTTTTTGGCATTAACGAAAATCGTCAAACCCCCCCGGCGTATACCAAGCAAGACGGTGTTGACTATGTTCCGATGTCAAACAAGAAAGTTTATCTGGTTCAGCTGCTGAACATTGCCGGTGTCGGCCCGATTTTCGGTCCGATCATGGGTGCCCTGTACGGCCCGGCTGCAATGCTGTGGATCGTATTAGGCTGTATCTTTGCCGGTGCGGTTCATGACTATTTCTCGGGAATGCTATCCGTGCGTAACGGTGGCGCATCCGTGCCGACCATCACAGGCCGCTACCTGGGCAACGGTGCAAAACACTTTATGAATATTTTTGCCATCGTACTGTTGTTACTGGTTGGCGTCGTATTCGTATCAGCCCCCCCTGCCGGCATGATCACTAATCTGGTCAACGAGCAAACGGGGGGGATGGGGCATGTCGATGACGACGATGGTTGTTATCATCTTCGCCTACTACATCATCGCGACCATTGTTCCGGTTGATAAAATCATCGGCCGTTTCTACCCGCTGTTCGGCGCCCTGCTAATCTTCATGTCTGTAGGCTTATCACTGCAATCGCCTTCTCAAGTGAGCACACGCTGCTTGGCGACTACGAGATGAGCCAGATGTTCACCAACATGAACCCGAATGATCTGCCACTATGGCCAGCCTTGTTTATCACCATTGCCTGTGGTGCTATCTCTGGCTTTCATGCAACTCAGTCACCACTCATGGCACGCTGCATGGAAAACGAGAAAAATGGCCGCTTCGTATTCTACGGAGCGATGATCGGTGAAGGTGTTATCGCCCTGATTTGGTGTGCACTGGCTCTGTCATTCTTCGGCTCAGTTGAAGGTCTGAAAGAAGCCGTTGCCAACGGCGGACCGGGTAACGTGGTATACAGCTCTTCTATTGGTCTGTTAGGCGTATTTGGTGGCATCGTCGCTTTCCTCGGTGTGGTTATCCTGCCGATAACATCGGGTGATACCGCATTCCGCTCAAGCCGCCTGATCCTGGCTGAATACTTCAACATGGAACAGAAAACACTGCGCAACCGTCTGCTAATGGCTATCCCGCTATTCGTTCTCGGTGGGATTCTGACTCAAGTTGACTTCGGTATCATCTGGCGCTATTTCGGGTTTGCCAACCAAAGTACTGCGGTAATGATGCTGTGGACTGCTTCGGCCTACCTGCTGCGTCACAACAAGCTACACTGGGTAACCACAGTTCCGGCGGTATTCATGACCACGGTATGTATTACCTTCATCCTGAATAACAGCCAACTTGGCTTCGGTTTACCAATGACCGTTTCGACCATCGCCGGTATTGTCGGAGCCCTAAGCATCGCTGGCTATGTTATCAAGCGCTCAAAAGGCAAAGGCGAAACCGACCTTGCTGATGAAGAGGAAGCTAAAGGCAAGCTGGAGACGGTATAACATTATTCTCTAACTCGTCATCCAATACGAAACCAGCCATTCGGCTGGTTTCTTTTTTCTGCTTATCTTCCTGTTTCGTTCACTCACCATTGCCAGCCCTTCACGGCAGGCTCTTTCATCCAGGAATTAGAATCTAGGAACTCGCCCCTGATTTTCACCCATAAAAAAAGCCCACCTTGCGGTGGGCTTTTTCGATAAACGTCATACGTTTAAGATTACTTGCGAGCAAGTTTCTCTTTGATACGTGCTGCTTTACCAGAACGCTCACGTAGGTAGTACAGTTTGGCACGACGTACTAGACCACGACGCTTAACAGTAATGCTGTCAACAACTGGAGAGTGAGTTTGGAACGCACGCTCAACGCCTTCACCGTTAGAGATCTTACGAACAGTGAATGCAGAATGTAGACCACGGTTACGCTTAGCGATAACCACGCCTTCGAACGCCTGTAGACGCTCACGGTCACCTTCTTTTACTTTAACCTGAACAACAACAGTGTCGCCCGGTGCAAAAGTAGGTAGGTCTTGTTTAAGTTGCTCGTCTTCGAGCTGCTTGATGATGTTACTCATTGGTATACCCTAGAATAAACTGATACTAAATTAATTAATTGCTTGCTTTATTTTCGCGTATAAATTCCGCGAGCAAGAATTCCTGATCGTCAGTCAGAGCTAGGTTTTCCAGGAGCTCTGGTCTTCTCAGCCAAGTTCGGCCCAGCGATTGTTTCAATCGCCAGCGGCTAATGTCCTTGTGGTTTCCAGACAGCAAGACCTTAGGGACTTCCTGCCCGTCCAACATTTCAGGACGCGTATAATGCGGACAATCTAGCAGGCCATTTGCAAAAGAATCTTCTTCTGCTGACGCAAAGTCACCCAGTACACCCGGTACAAACCGGACAACTGCGTCAACTAACGTCATGGCAGGCAGTTCGCCCCCAGTCAGCACAAAATCACCGATAGACCATTCTTCGTCTACCTCTTGTTGGATAATGCGCTCATCCACGCCTTCATAGCGGCCACAGATAAGAATCAGATTCTCGCTCTGTGCCAGCTCCTCAACACCAGCTTGATCAAGCTTACGGCCCTGAGGCGAAAGGTAGATAACTTTAGCCTGACCTTCAACGGACTGTTTGGCTGCATGAATAGCATCGCGCAAAGGCTGTACCATCATTAGCATGCCAGGTCCGCCACCATAAGGTCGATCATCAACCGTACGATGTTTGTCATGGGTAAAATCGCGGGGGGGGTTCCACGTTTCTACCGACAAGAGGCCTTTTTTTACCGCTTGGCCTGTCACCCCAAAATTGGTAATGGCATTAAACATATCAGGAAACAGGCTGATTATGCCTACCTTCATTTGTTCACCTATTACCGGGGGGGATTAAAATCCAGGATCCCAGTCAACTTCGATCCGCTGAGCAGTGCGATCAATCGACTTGATAACCTGCTCATCGAGGAACGGGATTAAGCGTTCCTTCTGTCCAAAGCATCTTTCAGGTTAGCTTTCACAACTAATACATCGTTTGACCCTGTTTCCAGGATATCTGTGACTTTACCTAGGTCGTAACCTTCGGTTGTGAAAACAGACATGCCATACAATTCACGCCAGTAGAATTCTTCTCCTGACAGTGCGGGTAGTTGATCTGCATGCACAGCGACCTCAGCGTTAGTGAAAATTTGTGCATCCTCACGGATGTCCAAACCCTCTAACTTAGCCACCATTCCCTGACCATGCTTCTTCCAGGATTCAATCTGGATTGGCTTCCATTCACCCCTTAACTTTAATAAGCCAAGGCTGATAGGCGAAAATACTTTCAGACTGTTCAGTGTAGGAAAAAACCTTGAGCCAACCCTTGATACCGTAGGTGGCACCCAGTTTACCGACAACAACTAAGTCTTGGTTTTGTGAGCTCATAGTTCTCTATCTCTACCTGATACGGCTAATTAAGCAGCTGCTTTAGCAGCGTCTTTGATTAGCTTAGCTGTGCGGTCAGACACAGTAGCGCCAAGACCAACCCCAGTGATTAACACGGTCAAGGTCTAGACGTAGACGCTCTTCCTGACCCTTAGCTAGCGGGTTGAAGAAACCGATTTTTTCGATGTTACGACCGTCGCGTGCACAACGTGAATCAGCAACAACGATTTGGTAAAATGGACGCTTCTTAGCGCCGTGACGTGCCAAACGAATGGTAACCATATCGTCCTCTTTAGTTTTGCATTACTGTAAATAAATTGGCCCCGTCTAAAAAAAGCGGGGCCCGTGCCAAAATTTGAAGCCTCGGAATTTTACTCTTTGGGCTGATGAATGCAACCAATTTAGCTAATTTTTCACCAGTAAAGGAAAAATACCTCCGCGACTCAAGTGATTAATTGCTAGCGACCAGGGAACATACCGCCACCAGGCATCATGCCTTTCATATTGCGCATCATGTTCTTCATCCCGCCCTTCTGCATTTTTTTCATCATCTTCTGCATTTGGGTAAACTGCTTGAGCAGACGGTTGACATCCTGCACCTGAGTGCCTGAGCCCATCGCGATACGCTTCTTGCGCGAACCCTTGATGATTTCCGGACGCTGACGCTCACCTGGTGTCATCGAGTTAATGATAGCTTCCATCTGGCCGAACATCTTGTCATCCACCTGATCTTTGACATTGTCAGGTAGCTGAGACATACCAGGGAGCTTATCCATCATCCCCATCATGCCGCCCATGTTTTTCATCTGCTTCAGCTGACCGAGGAAATCTTCAAGATCGAAGCCTTTCTTCTCTTTGAACTTCTTCGCCAGTTGCTCGGCTTGTTCTTTATCGACGTTACGCTCTAAATCTTCGATCAGAGACAATACGTCGCCCATGCCAAGAATACGGGAGGCAACACGATCAGGGTGGAAAGGTTCCAGCGCATCCGTTTTCTCACCAACACCCAAGAACTTAATTGGCTTGCCGGTAAGGTGGCGAACAGACAGTGCCGCACCACCACGGGCATCACCATCAACCTTGGTCAGGATCACACCGGTCAGCGGTAACGTTTCATCAAAGGCTTTCGCAGTATTGGCCGCATCCTGACCCGTCATGGCATCAACCACAAACAGAGTTTCTACCGGATTAAGCACTTTATGAACGTCTTTGATCTCGCCCATCATTTCTTCATCGACATGCAGGCGACCCGCGGTATCGACAATCACCACGTCGTAGAACTTCAGCTTACCGTGCTCAAGCGCCGCTTTTGCAATATCCACCGGCTTTTGATCGACCGATGAAGGGGAAGAAATCGATACCGATATCACTCGCTAGGGTTTCCAGCTGTTTAATCGCCGCCGGGCGATAAACATCGGCAGACACAACCAGCACTTTCTTCTTCTGGCGCTCTTTAAGCAGCTTACCCAGCTTACCGACACTGGTCGTTTTACCCGCCCCCTGCAAGCCAGCCATCAAGATAACCGCCGGAGGCTGGCAGCTCAGGTTCAAGTCTTCATTAGACTCGCCCATTACCGCTTCAAGCTCAGCCTGGACAATCTTGATAAATTCCTGACCCGGAGTCAGGCTTTTTGATACTTCGGTGCCGACGGCACGCTCTTTAACACGCTTAACAAAATCACGGACCACTGGAAGCGCAACATCGGCTTCGAGTAACGCCATACGTACTTCACGCAACGTATCTTTGATGTTGTCGTCCGTCAGACGACCTCGGCCGCTGACATTCTTAAGCGTTCGCGATAAACGCTCCGATAAATTTTCGAACATGTGCTACTCGCTCGTTACGCAACAAAATCTGAGAGATCTGGCTAGTATACCGCATTCCTTCGCCTGCTTTCATGCTATCGCTGCTACTTTAAGGTCAGTTCTATATCGAACTGCGTCATGCCCCCCACAGATTCAGGTAGGCATTACATTGGCGGCGAGACATTGAGCAGGGTATAATTGCCGATTCTAACCATCTTAAATAGTTAAGTTTACTATGGATATGTTGATAGCCTTAATGGCTGCTTGCTTATATTTCCTTGCCCTCGGGCTAGTCGTGCCAGGGCTAACAAACAGTAATGGTATCAAAACCAAACCGGTATTCCTGTCTGCACTGGCAGCAATTACCTTACATATCCTGCTATTAAAAGACTTAATTCATGGTGGACCGGGCCAGAATTTGAGCATTTTGAATGTAGCCTCCATGATCAGCCTGATTATTGCCTTGCTGACCACGCTGGCGATGCTTCGGATAAGGGTCTGGTTTCTGCTACCGGTGGTATACAGTTTCGCTGCAATTAACTTATCCGCGGCGACCTTGCTTCCGGGTACCTTTATTACTCATCTTGAAGCACACCCGCAGGTGCTACTGCATATATCTCTGGCGCTATTTTCTTATTCCACTCTGATGATTGCCACCCTGTATGCCATTCAATTGGCATGGCTGGATCATAAGCTGAAAAATAAGAAGAGCCTACTGATTAACCCTAACATCCCTCCTTTAATGATGGTAGAGAGACAACTTTTCAAGATCATTTTGGTCGGGAACTCGCTACTGACCGTGACATTGATCACTGGTTTTATATTTATCCAGGATATGCTGGCTCAGGGAAAACTCCATAAGGCCGTACTTTCGCTGCTAGCCTGGGGGGGAGTCTACAGCGTATTGTTATGGGGGGGCATTATCAGCGAGGCTGGCGAGGACGCCGAGTCGTCTGGTTCAGCCTGATCGGAGCTTTCCTGCTGACCTTGGCTTATTTCGGCAGCCGCTTTGTTAAAGAAATCATTATTGGGGGGGCATAAGAAAGTGCCCCCCCTTTTATTACCATACTAATATTGACACCTACCCACTCTGGGTACAAAGTTCTTGTAACAGAAACGTTAAGGAAATAGTTTTTTGGACGACATATCCACGGGAGTCTTATTCTCCCTCCTGATATTACTACTCGTCATTTCCGGATACTTCTCCGGTTCTGAAACTGGCATGATGTCACTCAACCGCTACAAGCTGAGACACCTTGCCAATCAAGGACATCGCGGGGGGGCCAAGCGAGTTGAAAAAATGCTTTCTCGTCCCGACCGTCTTATCGGTCTGATCCTAATCGGTAACAACCTCGTCAATATTCTCGCTTCGGCTATTGCGACTATTCTCGGTATGCGCCTATATGGTGATATGGGTGTCGCCATTGCCACCGGTGCCCTGACCCTGGTGGTGCTGGTCTTTGCCGAAGTGACGCCAAAAACGCTTGCCGCCCTCTACCCTGAACGCGTCTCCTTCACCAGCAGTGTCGTTCTCAACATTTTAATGAAGTTGCTGTATCCGCTGGTCTGGTTCGTCAACGGTATTACCAATAGCTTTCTGAGGCTGCTCGGGCTGAAAGTCGATAATATGAACGACTCCAAGCTCAATTCAGATGAATTGCGAACTGTGGTGAACGAGGCCGGGGGGGGCTGATCCCGCGCCGCCACCAGGACATGCTGTTGTCTATCCTGGATTTGGAAAACGTCACAGTCGAAGATCTGATGGTACCGCGCAGCGATATCGCCGCCATTAACGTCAACGATGACTGGAAATCGATTGTTCGCCAGCTGAGCCATTCGGCCCACGGTCGAATTGTCCTGTATCGCGACACTATAGACGAAGTGGTTGGTATGCTGCGGGTACGCGAAGCATACCGCCTGATGATGGACAAAAATGACTTCAGCAAGGCGAATCTACTCCGCGCCGCCGATGAGGTATACTTTATTCCGGAAGGGACACCGCTCAATATCCAGCTGCTGAAATTTCAGCGCAACAAGGAACGTATCGGCCTGATCGTTGATGAATACGGCGATATTCAAGGGCTGATCACTCTGGAAGATATTCTGGAAGAAATCGTCGGTGAGTTTACGACATCTATCACCCCCCCGACACTGGCGGAAGAAATTACCCCCCCCAGGCCGATGGAAGCCTGATGATTGAAGGTAGCGCCAATATTCGCGATCTGAACAAGAGCCTAAACTGGAGCTTGCCGACTGATGGCCCACGCACGCTAAACGGCCTGATCCTTGAGCACCTGGAAGATATTCCGGACAGCCAGCTCAGCGTTGAAGTCAGCGGACACCAAATGGAGATCATCGAAGTATCCGAGAACATGATCAAACTGGTCAAAGTATTGCCGACCCAGTTGCAGAAAACCGGTTAGATCCCGGTTAGCTTGTCGCTCAGATACAACAAAGCCGGCACTCGCCGGCTTTTTCGTTCTGTTATCCCACTATGGGCGAGATGCTATTTTACACTTAGCTCATGCAGCATGGTATCTGGCAGTGCCAAATCGTCATTTTTATTGACATCAATACCTTGCTCAAGGATTGTTCGGGCAATCTGCTTGGCTTCATCCAATGAATGCATGCTGAAAGTACCGCACTGGTATTCATTAAGCTCGGGGGATCTTATCTTGAGATTCGACCGTCAAGACATCCTCCATCGCCGCAGTCCAACTTACTGCCACTTCTTGCTCGCTCGGCGTACCTATCAGGCTCATATAAAAGCCGGTACGGCACCCCCATCGGTGAGATATCAATAATTTCGATACTCTCGGAGTTAAGGTGGTTACGCATGAAGCCCGCGTAAAGATGTTCGAGGGTATGGATACCGCGCTCGCTCAGAATATCCACATTGGGACGACAGAAACGCAAGTCGAATACAGTAATGGTATCCCCTTTGGGGGTCTGCATTGTTTTCGCCACACGTACTGCTGGTGCATGCATTCGGGTGTGATCAACGGTAAAACTATCTAATAATGGCATTACATCCTTCTCCTTTGCCAAAGTCCTTTCACTAAGATTAATCATAGCTTAGCAGCTCATACTATCAGCTATCGCTAAAACGGCCACCAGCTACGGTTATCCTCCAACTCCTGTCGGCACTGCTTCAATTGCCAACCATAATCCTTCGCCTGCTGTTCAACCTTGCGTGAGATCTTCACCAAGGTTGGCTTGGAGCGATAACTGCCACGTTTGTAGCCACCACGCCCTTCATGATAAGCCAAATACTGGTTGTATGCGTCCCACTTGGAGATCCCCCAGCTGTCGCTGAGTCTCACTGGTATACCAGCCAACGAACATCATAGAATCAGCAAAGTCAGTACGCGAGCCGCCATTTCCCGTCGCCTTCTGGTAGTCCTCCCAGGCAGGATCCTGGGCCTGAGCATAACCGTAGGCGCTGCTCACCCTACCCCACGGGATAAATCCCAAAATATAATCTTTCGGCGGGCGGGCATCATGACGGAAACTACTTTCCTGCTTGATAAAAGCCATTGCAACATGCAGCGGTGTTCCCCACTCTTCCTGCATCTCTATTCCATCGTCATACCAGTCTGGCTTCTCACGAAAAATATTGCACACGTTGGACTGATCTTTAGGAGGAGGTGTCGCACAACCAGCCAGCATCGTAGCCAGAGCTGAGCACAGTATCAAACGGGTAGCAAAGCGCATTTTTTCATCCAACTTGGAACCAAACGGGGGGATTAATGGTCAGAATCTATGACTGGCAGCCGTGCTGTCGTCATCCCTGCGAAACTATTTTACCGGGCAGCAAGGTCGCTGCCCATTTTTTTATCTGAAATTTAGACAGATACCTACTTCAGATCAGCAAAATACTCATCCAGGAACTCATCAAAAGACTGGCTGTCAGTTTGTTCAATCTGCTGTTGCCTGCTGTTCGACGCTTCCACTTCCTGCTCAAAATCTTGCTGAGAGTAAAAAGTAAAATCACGCTCTTGTATCGCACTAGCATGAGCGCCGGCCAAATCGATGCCCACTCGGCCAATACCTTCATGTTGCTTGATCTGACTAAGCAGCTGAGCAGAAAGCGTCAGCTCCGGGTCTTCAACCCAGGTTTTCAGGCGTTTGACGGTCTGCTGGTAGCTATCATTCCCCCCCGCAGCTGCGTCCATTGCCAGGGCAACCTGTTCTAACTCGGCAAAAACACGCAGGCCCCACTCCTGAACTGACAGGCGCTCACCGTTACAGCCAATTTTCAATAGCAGTTCTGGGTTGCGGCCGTCAAGAACAACGCGGTTCCAGTTATCACGCCAGCACTCCAGCTCGGCATCATCCATCTGGTCCGATGGTGACAACACCGCCCAGGTAAGGAACAAATCAAGGAAACGCACCTGATCTTCCGTAATACCAATAGGGCTAAACGGGTTCACATCCAGTGAGCGCACCTCGATGTACTCGACACCGGCACGGTCCAGCGCCTCAGAGGGTTTCTCCCCCCCATCAGCAGCAACACGCTTAGGGCGAATAGGCGCATACAACTCATTTTCTATCTGCAGCACATTGGTATTAAGTTGGCGGTACTCGCATCAACCTTCACTCCGATACTGGCAAATTCATCTGAAGGAGTACGGATTGCTTTCTGCAATCCATCCAAATACTGCTCTAGATTGTTGAAGCCAATCTTCAATGAGCTTTGTTCATGGTTGGTATACCCAAGATCACTGAGTCGCAGTGCCGTAGCATTAGGAAGATAATAGGTTCCGCTACCAACCTGCTCAAAATTGAGCTTAGATGCGCTCTTGTTAAGGAACGAGCCACATAATGCTGGAGAAGCACCAAATAGATACGGGATCAACCAGCCAAAGCGGTAATAGTTACGAATCAGGCCAAAATACGCATTCGACACTGAATCCTGACGTTCCTGCTCAGCCTGATCGCCAAACAGTTGCTGCCAGAAAGCGTCCGGAAACGAGAAGTTGAAATGAACACCGGAAATAACCTGCATCACGCTGCCGTAACGGTGCTTTAGCCCTTCGCGGTAAAGCGTCTTCATACGACCGTTATTCGATGAACCATATTGCGCGAGGGTAATATCGTCCTCACTGCCGACAAAGCACGGCATCGACATCGGCCAGAGATTTTCCTGGCCCAATTTACTGTAAGTAAATTGATGAATATCACTTAGTTGCGTCAACAAATTGTCAACATCATGCGACACCGGCGTAATAAACTCCAACAGCGACTCGGCGAAGTCTGTTGTCACCCATTTGTTGGTTAATGCCGAACCCAGTCCGGCAGGGTGCGGCTGTGCAGACAAGCCCCCTTGCGGGGTAATACGCAGCGCTTCTCGTTCCAGGCCACGCCCCTATCTGAGTCAGTGCATCAGGATTAGCTGAAATCTGCTGCAACCTTTGTGAAAAATCCATCAAGGCCATTCTCAATCATTAACTTAATAAGTGAGCTAGAGTAATCATTATTTTTTCTGATTACCACGATTTTTACTGCGAAACAGTTTTACAGACCAGAAACAATCATGCAGAAAAAAAGCCAGCATATACCATGCTGGCTTTTTCAGGCTAAAACCGATGTTACCACTACATTTTCGGCACCAAGGTTTTGACCGGGATCCCCAAACTTTCAAATTGCGACGTCAGTGATTTCGCATCACCGACTACGATAATTTGATAGTCTTTTGGATTAAACCAAGTCGAAGCCAGTTGATTCAGCCTTGTCTTGGTGATCGTGGCAACAATATCATTGCGCGTCTCAACAAAGTTTTCCGGTAATGAATAAGTCAGAATCTGCCCCAGCAGTTGCGCTTTTTTGCCCGGAGTCTCATAGTTCAGAGCATCTTTCTGCCCCACCGCCAAGCGCATAAAGGCAACTTCTTCATCCGTCACACCTTCTGAGCTCATTTTCTCCAGCTCCGCAAGAAACTCTTTCAACGAAGCCAGACTGGCATCAGCACGAACCTGGCATAGTAGACAGAGAGCCCCCACTTCTTTGCCACCACTCTGATAGCCGCCGGCACCATAAGTGTAGCCTTTGTCTTCTCGTAAATTGAGGTTGAGGCGGCTGTTGAAATTACCGGCAAGGTTGAAGTTCGCCAACTGAGTTTCAAATAACTCCCCCCCGGTAGCATCAAACGGCAGCCCTTGACGTACCAGGCGGATCATCGTCTGAGGAGCACCCGGCTTATCGACCATCCACAGAGTCTGCTGGGATAAGTTAGGTAAGACTTGCGACGTGTATGTCGGTTCAGGTTGCCCCCTGCCATTTGGCCAGGAAGTCCAACTGCGGTGTTAGCTGCGCAGAGGTAACATCGCCAACCACGACAATATCGGCCCCGTTCGGGGGTGTAATAGCGTCGGTAGAAGGCTTTGACATCATCTAACGAAATGGCTTCCAGCGACGCTTTCGTTCCTTCTGGCGGCAGGCTAAAGCTCGTACCACGGAACAAACCTCTCGGGTTGCCTGCCTGCCAGCCATGACGGACGCTGGTGCTCATAGATCACACCTTCTAGCGCCTGCTGTTTAACGCGTTCAAAATCGACCGGGTCAAACGCCGGGGTAAACAGACGTTCTTCCATAATGGCCAGGGTCTGGGGGGGAAGATTCTTTTCCAGCGAGGTAGCGGACACCACTGTACCGTACAACCCGGCACTAAAACTCACGGTACTGCCCAGCATATCAAGCCGTGAGGATAACTCCTCGGCGCTGGATTTTTCGCTGGCCTCTGCCATCATAGCGGCCGTCAGTTGCGCCAAGCCTGTTTTCCCTGCAGGCTCGAAACGTCGCCCTGCCGGGATCACCATTTGCAGCTCAACTGTCGGGGGGTCTCTCGGTACTTGGTACCCAAGACCTTAATACCGTTTGCCAGCTCAAACTGATACAGCTCAGGCATTACAGACTCAACCGGCGAAGACGGCTGCGGCATTACCGAACGGTCAAAATCATCAGCGCCCTCTCTTAGCAGCAGCTCATTGTCAGCAACTTTCTGGTGATCGGCAATAATCCGTGGCGGCGGCGTAAAGTTGGGCTTCGCAGCCTGAATGGCCGTATTACCCTTGGGAACAACGCTCAAGGTAACGCTTGGATTACCATTGATGTAGCGCATATACGCCTGCTCCATACTGGTGGTAGTCACCGCCCGTAGGTTACCCAGCTCAACCCCCAAGATAGCTGGGATTATCAAAGAAGGTCTGGTATGCCGCCAGCTGAGAAACTTTACCTCGGACACTCTGCAGGCCAAAAATCGCATTCGCTTCAACCATGCCTTTCAGCTCATTGAGCTCTTTGGTATTGACGCCACGCTGCTCCAGCCCCAGCCAGTACCGTCGTGACTTTTTGGCGTAGCTCTTTGAGGTTGCCTTTGTCACCACTCTGTCCCATCGCATAGACATACATGGTACAGGCAAGCTCGGCACAGTCATGGAAGGCGCCGGCATCAACCACTTCCCCGGTTTTGACCAGGTTCTGATACATCAGGCTATTTGTTCCACCGCCGATAACTCGCGCTAGCATATCGAGCGAGGCTTCATCGTCTGCACCATTGTATGACGTCGGCCATGCCATCAGCAGCATAGGTTGCTGAATGTTATCTTCGAGGGTCAAAAATCGGTCGGCATCGATAGTCACCGGCTTTTTCACCGGCTTTTCCACTTCAGGGCCACGCGGGATAGAGCCGAAATACTTGCTTATCCAGCTTAGCGTCTGCTCGACGTCGATATCGCCACCAATGGTCAGCGTGGCATTGTTCGGCCCATACCAGCGAAGGAAGAACGCCTTTAGATCGTTAACATCAACCCGATCCAGATCCTCGATATAGCCAATTGTCTGCCACGAATAGGGATGGGTACGAGGGAAGAGCGCTTCTCCCATCCGCTCATAGACCAACCATAAGGGCGGTTTTCATAGCGCTGGGCGCGCTCGTTTTTGACCGTCGAGCGCTGAATTTCAAACTTGCGCTGCGAGACAGCACCTAGCAAGAAGCCCATCCGGTCCGACTCCAGCCACAGCATTTTTTCCAGCTGGTTGGAGGGCACCGTTTCAAAATAATTGGTTCGGTCACGGTTGGTCGTCCCGTTTAGGGTGCCGCCCGCTTCGGTGATCAGACGGAAATGCTCCTGATCACCGACATTTTCAGACCCCCTGGAACATCATATGTTCAAAGAAATGCGCAAAACCCGATTTACCCAGCTCTTCACGCGCTGAGCCCACATGATAGGTCATATCGACATGAACCAACGGGTCGGATTTGTCTTCGTGCAACAGCACAGTCAAACCGTTTTCGAGGGTATATTTGGTATACGGAATAACAGGTTCGTCTTGCCCACCTGTCACCTGTTCAATAAACGTTACCCCTTCAGGCAACTCGGGAGCCGCGTCTTTCTGCGCCAGCTGGGTTCCACACCCAACGAGAGAAAACAGCGCAACGCCTAGAATCCACTTTTGCACGTAAGCATTCCTTATAATAAACCTTGTACGATCAAAGCCAGTACAGCGTATCTTGCGGCTTTGCCGATCATAATGATCAGCAAACTCAGCCAATGATGCATGCGCAGCCAACCAGCTGCCAAACACAAAGGATCCCCCGATAACGGGTAACCAGCTGAAAAACAGCGACCAGTAGCCGTATTTTTTCAGCCATTGCAGAGCTTTATGACCATGTTTTTCATCAGAAGTTTTATCTGGCAGCAATCTTCCCAGCCAGTAATTGGTCATCCCGCCTAGTATTACCCAATGTCGCCACAAACACGACCAGCCATGCGGCATTATCTCCCAGCTTGAGGCTCGCGATGAGATTTGCCTCCGAGCCTCCGGGTAGTAACGTGGCACTCAAAAAACCAGTGGTGAACAGCACCCAAAGTGCCGACTCGCCATTCAATAACTCTAGCATTGAAACAACTTATTGATAATCAGGCAGATTACATTCTGCCTTTTGAGAAAGCGCCAGTCACAGCTTTATATGTCACCGTCAACGACCAAAACGACCTTGCCCCCGGGTATGCCCCCGTCTCAATATCCTGATGCGCCAACTCGCCTTCAGACAGCGGATATTGCGCGGCGATATGCAGCTGAAGCTCTCCGTTTTCCAGCATGGTCATCATGGCATTATTCTGCTCGACAGACGGTGATACCAGCATTCCTTCAGCCTGCAAGCCTCGCAGTCGGGCCTGCTCGCACACTGCATCAGCCGTAATGGTCGGAATAGTAACTACGCGGCCGCCGGTTTTCACACAGTCTAAAGCCGCGATACCCGTATCCCCACCCATTAAGTCAATCAGCACATCAACCGGATTGATCTGCTTGAACAAAGGGGCCTGGTGATAGTCCACCGCCGTAGCCCCCAGGCTGCTGACAAACGTCATATTGGCAGCCGAACAACTGGCTGCCACCTTGGCACCCCGGCTACCGCCAGCTGGATCGCAATATGACCGACACCACCAGCCCCTGCCAGGATCAATACCTCTTCGTCCGCTGATACCAGGCCCTTATCCAATGCCTGCCAGGCCGTCTGACCAGCCAAGGGCAACGCTGCGGCTTCAACCAACGACACCGCTTTACTGACACGACTCAGCGCATCAGCCTCCACAGCCACATATTCGCTATAGCCGCCGCCCAGGAGCGGAAAACCGACAAAGCCCGAAACAGTATCTCCGGCTTTCAACACCTTTACCCCGACACCAACTTCCACGACTTCACCGGCAATGTCGTAGCCTGGTACCCAGGGCAGATTATCTTTGTTTTGCTGTGCCGCCCATCCCAGACCCGCGCGAGTTTTAGCATCAATCGGGTTGACTCCGGCATAGGCAACTTTAACCAATACCTGGCTGTCCGATGCGACTGGCACATCAGAGCTTTGCATCGCCAATACCGATGGCTGACCAAACTGGGTTATTGCGAGTTGCTGACAAGCTTTCATTCCCTTTTCCTTTTCTATCGGGTTTATTCCAATGAGAATAAGTATTTAACCATTCTTACTGGTTAAAATTCGAATACTCACTTGTTCCGAATGATATCAGTCTGATATTGAGGACCATATTACCTGACTGCAACCATAAAAAAACGGGTAGCACATTGCTACCCGTTTCAATTTGTTTCAACCTGATAAGGTTAACTTGGTATTTTACTCATATCAATCAGGGATATTGCAAACAAAAGGCTTAACCGACCAAGGCCAGCAAGATACCCGCAGCAACCGCCGAACCAAGTACCCCTGCCACATTAGGTCCCCATGGCGTGCATCAACAGGAAGTTATGCGGATTAGCTTCGAGGCCAACCTTGTTGACAACCCGTGCAGCCATCGGTACGGCAGATACGCCCGCGGCACCAATCAATGGATTAATATCTTCTTTGCTGTAACGGTTAAGTAGTTTCGCCATCAGGACACCACCGCCGGTGCCGACACTGAATGCCACGGCACCCAGCACGAGGATCCCCAAGGTTTCAAACTGCAGGAATTTATCCGCCTCCAGCTTCGAACCCACCCCCCCGAGGCCAAGCATAATAGTGACAATATTGATCAGCTCGTTCTGTACCGTATTGGACAAACGATCAACAACCCCGGATTCACGCATCAGGTTACCGAGACAGAACATTCCAACCAACGGTGTTGCCGAGGGCAAAAACAAAATTGTCATCACCAGTACTGCAAGCGGAAATAGAACCTTCTCGGCCTTGCTCACATGGCGAAGCTGCTCCATCTGAATAACACGCTCTTCCGGTGTCGTCAGTGCCTTCATGATCGGCGGCTGGATGATCGGAACCAGAGCCATATAGCTATAGGCCGCGACGGCAATCGCACCCAATAGATCCGGCGACAAGCGACTTGCGAGGAAGATAGCTGTCGGTCCATCAGCACCACCGATGATAGCGATGGATGATGCATCCGCCATGGTAAATTCCATGCCCGGTACCAGATTAAGCAGTATCGCCCCAAACAGGGTAAAGAAGATACCAAACTGGGCTGCAGCCCCAAGCAACAGAGTTTTCGGATTGGCAATCAGTGCACCGAAATCCGTCATCGCCCCGACGCCCATGAATATCAACAGTGGGAATACCCCCCCTGTTTCAATTCCGACAGAATAGATGTAATAGAGCAATCCACCCGGCTCTGTAAAGCCGGCATTAGGTATGTTCGCCAGAATAGCGCCAAACCCCATAGGCAAGAGCAGCAGGGGGCTCGAAGCCCTTGCGGATCGCCAAGAAAAGAAGGCCGGTACCGACCAAGATCATAACTAGTTGGCCGAACTCGAAGTTCGCTATTCCGGTCTCAGACCAGAGTTTTAATAAACCGTCCATGGTACCCTCTTACGCCAAACTCAGGATCGGCGATCCTACCGTGACTGAGTCGCCTTCCTTGACGTGCAGATCTTGCACCACGCCACTACGAGCTGCCCGAATTTCGGTTTCCATCTTCATCGCTTCAAGCACAACAAGTACGTCACCTTCTGCGACAGTACTACCAAGCTGTACATTGATTTTGAAAATGTTACCCGCCAATGGTGCCGGTACTGCTTCCGCATTGCTTGCAATAGCAGGTGCAGTTGAAGGAGCCGCAGCCACAGGCACTACTGATGAAACTTCGCCTGCCGGGCCAACCTCTACATCGTAAACCTGACCGTTCACTTTCACGCTGTAAGATTCAATACTACCGGCAGACACAACCGGTGCCGTATTTACAGCTGGAGCCGGGGCCTCTTCAGTACCCGGGACGGGCTCAAAGGCATCAGGGTTATTTCTGTTCTTCAAGAAGTTGAGACCAACCTGAGGGAACAAAGCATAAGTCAATACATCATCAACTTGCTCGGTCGCCAGCGCAATACCGTCAGATTCTGCCTTTGTCAGCAAATCTTCAGTCAAAACCGCCAGTTCATCCACAAGCAAATCGGCAGGGCGGCATGTCACCGGCTCAGCACCGTCAAGTACCCGCGCCTGCAATTCCGCATCCACCGGAGCAGGGGCTGCACCATACTCGCCCTTTAGCACTCCCGCCGTTTCTTTGCTGATGCTCTTGTAACGTTCACCCGTCAGTATATTCAATACCGCCTGGGTACCGACAATCTGCGAAGTCGGTGTAACCAGCGGGATAAAGCCCAGATCTTTGCGCACGCGTGGGATCTCTTCCAGCACTTCGTCAAAACGATCCGCCGCGCCCTGTTCTTTCAGTTGGCTTTCCATATTGGTCAGCATACCACCCGGAACCTGAGCCAGCAGAATACGGGCATCGACACCTTTCAGGCTACCTTCGAACTTGGCGTACTTTTTGCGAACATTTCGGAAGTAGCCAGCTATCGGCTCTAGTTGCTGTAGATCCAGATTCGTATCTCGCTCAGTCCCTTCCAGCATCGCGATAACGGTTTCAGTTGGGGTATGACCATAAGTCTGGCTCATTGAGGAGATTGCTGTATCGAGGATATCCAAACCAGCTTCGACCGCCTTCACCGCGGTTGCCGTAGACAGGCCGGTCGTCGCATGACAGTGCAATGCCAATGGCACGTCACAGGATGCTTTAATTCGTTTAACCAGCTCTTCGGCCTCATAAGGCTTAAGCAAACCAGACATATCTTTGATACAGATCGAGTGGCAACCCAGATCTTCTAGGCGCTTGGCCAGATCAGTCCAAGTATCTAAATTATGTACCGGACTGGTGGTGTAGGAAATAGTTCCCTGTGCATGGGCGCCGACATCGACCGTTGCTTTTACTGCTTTTTCAAAATTGCGGACATCGTTCATCGCATCAAAGATACGGAAAACATCCATCCCGTTCGCATGGGCACGCTCGACAAACTTCTCTACCACATCATCTGCATAATGGCGGTAGCCAGTAGGTTCTGGCCCCGAAGCAACATCTGCATCGGTGTTTTCGGCATCGCCTGCTTCAGTGCACGCAAGCGCTCCCATGGGTCTTCACCCAAATAACGGATACACGAGTCAAATGTAGCACCACCCCATGTTTCAAGAGACCAATAACCAACGTTATCCAACTGTTCGGCAATTGGCAGCATATCTTCAATACGCAAACGAGTAGCAAAAAGAGACTGATGGGCATCACGTAACACAACGTCAGTGATCGCTAAAGACTTGGACATGCTCACAAACTCCTTGTAAAAAAAATCGTCCTGGAAACCACAACTTAAGCATTACGTTGACGGTACTGATGTACCGCTGCGGTAATAGCAGCCACGACATCGGACTGAACACCATTGTGATTTGAAGCAACTGTTGAAGCAGGCTGTGGCTTGATCGCAGGTATTTCATCCTTCGGCGCCAGTTTTGCCAACAGTTGGACTAAATAGATCAGGGTGCTGAGAAAAACAAAAACCACAACCATCCCCCGTGGCCATGATTGTTGCGGCTTCCCACAGCAAGCTTCCTAAATCTGCCATTATTGCTTCCTTTCATTCATATTGTGATTGGCAAGTTAAGAATTATCATGACCAGCCAAAATATGTCAAATTGATTAACAAGCGATACCAGAAAAGAGGGGGGGGATTGTTTTTTATTTTCCCAATCTAACGCAAAAATGTTAATTAACGCCGTAATTTAACACAACTGACTGAAAAGTAACCAGCTAAAAACATTACCACGCTCCCATCAAAAACCTAAAAACACTACGTTATCAAGTCTTATTACTGCAACAGTTACGCTTACGTTAACGTAAGGCAATAAGGGGGTTCTTATAACTTTCCGATGAAAGTAATGACATATCAGTTAGTTAGACAAATGTGTGACTTATTTGCAACTCATACGACAAATTTATGGTTATTTCTTATAAATAGACGCAGTTGACAATAAAAATCACCGAACACGAATGAAGAAACAGATTTTTTGTACCTGCTTTACCTGGACAATACAGAGAATCGTGCTCGGTGATAGCTCTCATTTATAGAAGTGTGCCCGTTTTGCAGCAGGAGAGTCGTATTAAAGGCATTTGTGAATACATCTACGAACACAACCTACCGAGCAAGCTCATGAATACAACGCAAGCAGCATGAAGAAAGATATATGGAAGGCTATATAGAAAGCTAGAAACGAAAAAAGCCCAGCCGAAGCTGAGCTTTAGAAAATGGCGCGTCCGGGAGGATTCGAACCTCCGACCGCCTGGTTCGTAGCCAGGTACTCTATCCAGCTGAGCTACGGACGCGCAGG
>LLEM01000065.1_pt1 | contig 24285 bp, 26 predicted proteins | sample 595841 | NCBI WGS metagenome assembly LLEM01 (sample SAMN02919313, study PRJNA255460) | bioreactor metagenome | biome: chemostat; feature: culture 2012_10.2; material: sediment; isolation source: day64 10degC chemostat 2012 inoculated with Wadden Sea sediment taken from... | place: Germany: Bremen ...
ACTTTGCGTTGGTATGGAAGTTGGTTGTTTTGGTCGTGCAGGCAAAGATCCGGCGATCACCAATTGCTGTCATGAAAGCATCAAAATCTTTGTGGCGGTGTACATGCGCCAAATCGTGGTAGTCCAGCCCGGCTCGGCGCAATTTTTTCTCTTCCAAATCAAAACCAAGAGGCTCGATAAGGTGCAGGTTGGCACCGCAGTTGGCGCATAGGCGAATTATATTGCCGGTGTTGGGGGGCAATTTCTGGTTCGTACAGGGCGATATCAAACATTGTCTGCATGTCAGTTTGGAAATTTGACCATATTGTAGCGAAAAAGAGGGGGGGCGATCAGACAGTGGATTATCTGATCGCCTCACTGAAGAATATGTGGTTAATGGGTCAGGGGGGTAAGGTAATGGTGATCCGTAGCCCGCCCAGAAGGCTACGACTGGCTTCGATGGTGCCGCTGTGTTGGCGGATAGCGCTTTCAGTAATAGCTAGCCCCCCCAGTCCGGTTCCGCCACTGCTTCGATCCCGTGCCGTGGATACGCGGTAAAACGGACGGAAAATATCATCCAGCTCATCGTCAGGCACTCCCTCGCCGTTATCGTCAATCATGACATAGAGCGTGTGCTCCCTGACGCTGAAGTTGACCTGAATGATATCGTTGCCATATTTGATAGCATTGCGGACGACATTCTCCAGGGCACTGATCAGCAAGTTGGGATTGCCGCTGACTGGCCATTCATTCAAATCGTTGACGCTGAACTCTTTGCTGTTTTGCTCGGCTTCAAAGCGGGCATCTTCCAGCATTTCATACCATAGGCTGCGTGCATCGGAGTGCTCTCGTAGTTCATGACTATTGACCTGCATCCGTGACAGCTCCAACAGTTCACTAATCATCTTCTCCAGCCGCTCTGCTTCGGTATCGATACGGCTTAGCTCTTTGCTTTCTCCCTGTTTGCGCTGGGCCAACGCTGTGGCCATTCGCAGGCGGGTAAGCGGCGAGCGCAGTTCGTGGGAGATATCTGATAGCAACCGCTGTTGGCCGCCGATCATCTGGTTGATTGCCTGAACCATTTGGTTGAAGCTGGCACCGGCTTGCTTGAATTCCTTCGGGCCGGACTCCAGTTTCGGATCGGCTTCGAACTGGCCCGTCGCAACTCGCTCTGCAGCCTGCTGGAGACGACGGGCCGGGATGCTGATTGCCCATGCCAGCCAGAGCAGCAGTGGTGTGCTGACGAGCATAGTGACGAGTAGCAGCTGAAAAGGTTTATCAAGGATCTGGATGAAAAACGGCGGAGGTTTGCGCCAAACCCGACCGACATACATCAGTACAGTTTGTTGTTGATAGTTAAGGGAAAATGGCCCAGCCATCATCCAGCGTCCATACAGTTTTTGTTTTGGTGCGTCAGGGCTGTCAGCCATGGTTATAAAATTACGCAAGGCCTTGTTGCGACCGCCTGGGGGGGAAATAATTTCGCCTTCATCGGTGGTGAAATAGAGCTGAAACCCCCCCTTATGACGGTCATGGTTGGTGAATCGCTGTAATCTGCTCTTGAGCGGTCCTTGATCATGGGAGATCTTGTCAGAAATGCTCTTGGCGGAGGCCTGAAATCGCTTCTGTTGTTGTTCCGGGATCGTATGCTGGGTGCGGGGGGGATCGAGGTTGGGCAGCAATACGATGGTGACGACGACAATAAGCAGTGTCAGCCAGAATACAGCGAAGATCCGGCCATACAGGCTGGAAAAACGTGGCAGCTTCATCTCGGGCCTCCTTTCTTGGCTGGGTGGCGTATTGTCGGTGTGCTAGATGGCATTATATTTCCTCTACCAGCAGGTAGCCCTTGCCGCGAAGGGTCTTAATACGAGGCTTGCCATCGATACGCTCCGGCAGTTTCTTGCGCAAGTTCGATACATGCATGTCAATCGCTCGGTCAAATTGCGCCAGGCGCTTACCTAAGACCTCAAGGCTGAGTTCGTTTTTGGCAATGATTTTGCCCGGGTGTTGAATGAAGTAGCTTAACAAGGCCAACTCGGTACCGGTCATCTCTATGGGCAGTCCTTTGCAGAACACTTCCTGTCGTCCAGGATAGATATCAATGTCTTGATAGGTCAGGCATTCCGGTGTGTGGCGTGATTCACTGCCGGCTGTTTGCGTTCGGCGTAAAATCGCACGCATACGTGCCAGCAGCTCGCGATCACTGAAAGGTTTGGGCAGGTAGTCATCGGCACCGAGCTCCAGTCCCCAGAACCCGGTCAATTTCCTCACCTTTCGCAGTCAACATGAGCACTGGCGTAGAGTAGTTTTCCCGTAGTTTGCGTAGCATTTCGGTACCGTTCATTTTCGGCATCATGACATCGAGCAGGATCAGATCGATACTGTCGTCGACTTTGCTAAGCCCTTGTTCGCCATTATTTGCCTCTACGATTTCGAAGCCTTCCATTTCGAGAATGTCGCTGAGCAGCGAAGTCAGTTCCGTATCGTCATCGACCAGCAGAATTTTTGCCATGAGAGTTACCTTATAGTTCCAGTCCCGCAATATGCAGGCAAATACGCGATAAGATGAATGAGATAGCCTCAGTATCGCTAATCTCTCATCCGGAACCAAGTTAATGCTAATCGGCTTTACGCAGTTTTACGTTCTTTAGACAGCAGTTTACCTTGTAGTTGTTATTCTTAACCCCATACCCCGCTGAGGGACATTTGGAGAAGAACATCATGACTACATTCAAGAAAATACTCGCAATGACAATTGCACTTCCTCTGGCCCTCGGCTCTGCTTCGGCGCTGGCCTTCGGCGGCGACGGTAACGGAAATCATCACGGTGGATATCATGGTGGTAAAGGTGGCTGTGGTATGAAAGACGGACGCAAAGTTTTCCGTGAACTGGATTTGACCGATGCCCAACAGCAGCAAATGAAAGAGATGCGCGATGCCAACCGTGAGGCAATGAGAGGCCGCTATGGCGAGCAGCACGCGGCAATGCAGGCTAGCCATGAGAAAATGCAATCATTGGTGTTAGCTGCTGATTTTGACGAGAATGCCGTACGTGAGCTGGCCCAGCAGATGTCAGAACAGCAAGTTGAGCGTCGGGGTGACAATGATGAAAAAGCGCCATGAAATGCTGAATATTTTAACGCCGGAGCAAAAAAATAAATATCAGCAGCTGCAGGCTGACCGTGCTGAGCAATGCAACGCGCGCTGGTCGGAAAAGAACCAGTAATCCTGCTATAGCCAATGAAGTCGCAACGCTGGTTGCGGCTTTCTTTTGGTTGTACAAAATCGGAAATCCCTCAGGAATTTACGGTTCCCTACTATTTTTGTTATTAATTTTCATCGTAAAAAAGCTATACTGCGTGACATTGCCCAGTGAGTGCTTATGAATAGGTGTGATTATCATGGATGAAAATGCACTGTTGCCCACGGTTATCACTCTCCCTACATGCACGACTGGTGGCTCTGATGACAGGATATATACTTAAGGCATGGTGCCGCTTTACGTGCGGTATCAGCTTGGTCGTCAACCAGAATGCTAACAGTTTCGTTTCATATCCGCTGGCCAATTAGGCAAATATCATGCTGCTGACTGAAGTCAGGGATGATCGTGATGTGAATCAACAAAATTTTTTATCAAAATTGTAATACTTCTACATTAGTAGGAAAGTTACAGTTTACACGAGCATAAGCCCGGCATAGTGGCTTATGGTGCCGAGAGGGGGGGGAACCTCGGTAACTCGTGCCGGATTTGATTTTTCAATTCCCAAAGTCAGAGGGTAACCATGATTAAAAAGATTGGTGTATTGACCAGTGGTGGTGACGCACCTGGTATGAATGCGGCGGTTCGCGGTGTTGTTCGCGCTGCATTGTCAGAAGGCCTGGAAGTTTATGGTGTATATGACGGCTATCAGGGCCTGCACCAGAACCGTATTGAAAAGCTGACTCGCTCAAGCGTGTCGGATGTGATCAATAAAGGCGGTACATTTCTGGGTTCAGCACGTTTTCCTGAGTTTAAGGACGAGAAAGTACGTGCACAGGCGATTGAGAACCTGAAAATTCACGGTATCGACGCACTGGTTGTGATCGGTGGTGATGGTTCATACATGGGCGCGAAGAAGCTGACTGAAATGGGCTACCCCATGTATCGGTCTGCCAGGCACGATTGATAATGACGTTGCAGGTACTGACTACACAATCGGTTACCTAACGGCACTGAATACCGTGATTGATGCGATTGACCGCCTACGTGATACGTCTTCTTCTCACCAGCGTATTTCTATCGTTGAAGTAATGGGCCGTCACTGTGGTGATCTAACCCTGATGTCTGCGATTGCCGGTGGTTGTGAGTACATCATCACGCCGGAAACCGGTTTGAACAAAGAAGAGCTGCTGGCGAAGATCAAAGAAGGGATCTACAAAGGCAAGAAGCATGCGATTATTGCGCTTACCGAGCTGATGACCGATGCTAACGAGCTGGCGAAGTACATCGAAGATGAAACTGGTCGTGAAACGCGTGCGACGGTTCTTGGCCACATCCAGCGCGGTGGGCAGCCAACGGCGTTTGACCGTATTCTTGCCTCTCGCATGGGTGCTTATGCCGTTGATCTTCTTATGGAAGGTCTGGGCGGTCGTTGTGTCGGTGTTCAGAATGAAAAATGGTTAACCACGACATCATCGATGCGATTGAGAACATGAAGCGTCCGGTTCGCAAAGATCTGTACGACTTGGCTGACAAACTGTTCTAGGACGGTTGTTGCTGGTTGATAAAAAGCCGACTTTCGAGTCGGCTTTTTTGTCTCTGTTTTCTTCATTTTCCAGAAACCAGAAACTAAAAAGGCCACCCGAAGGTGGCCTTTGATATTCTTATCAATCTATCATCAAACTAGGATGACTTATTTTTTCGCTTCAGCGGCTGCTTTTGCGATAGCTGCGAAGCTTGCTGCGTCTAGCGCTGCACCGCCAACTAGAGCACCGTCGATGTCTGGCTGTGCGAAGTATGCTGTTGCGTTTTCAGGCTTAACAGAACCGCCGTACTGGATCACAACATTCTTAGCAACTTCTTCATTTTGCTCTGCGATGTGGCCACGGATAGCTGCGTGGATGCGCTGTGCATCATCAGCTGTTGCTGCTTTACCTGTACCGATTGCCCAGATTGGCTCGTATGCGATAATTGCGCCGTTTAGTGCTTCAGCACCCTGAGTTTTGATCACAGCATCAATCTGACGAGCACAAACTGCAACTGTTTCGCCAGCTTCGTTTTGCGCTTCAGATTCACCGATACAAAGAACAGGAGTTAGGCCGTGCTCTTTCAGGAATGCAAATTTCTTAGCAACGAACTCGTCTGACTCGTTGTGGTATTCACGACGCTCAGAGTGACCGATGATGATGTGGCTTGCACCGAAGTCTTTCAGCATCTCAGGAGAGATATCACCTGTGAATGCACCGCTTGCGTTTACGTCAACATTCTGGGCACCAAGAATGATTTTGCTCTCACCTTTACCGATTAGCTGTTCAGCCAGGTCAAGGTACATTGCTGGTGGAGCTACTGCTACGTCAACACCTTCAACACCTTTTAGTTCAGCATCAAGGCCCTTAAGTAGGTTAGATACCATTTCCTTGCTACCGTTTAGCTTCCAGTTACCCATAACTACAGGATGGCGCATAGCTTTTCTCCAAATCAATTTGATGTAAAAAATAATACCAAAAAGCGTAATTCTCTGATCTATTCAGACAACTATGCTCTTGGGTATCCAGCCATTTTGTAAAAATATAACAGCTTGGGTTGATACTTTTACTGTCCAAAATCATTTCTGTGCTTGGTTGTACCTTTTTCAACATCAAAAGTGAACTATAGAGCCGGAAATATTTTTAATTATTTCATTTTGACTAAAGAAGAGGATGAAAAAAAGACAGTGATCGGTGGTTGAAAAATAGCCTGTTTGCTTGGCTTGTCAGCAAGTAATCAGGTAAGTTGATGAAGCTGCAATACAGTTCCCTGTATTTTTGTCTATTGGCAGCATTTTTTAACGTCATGGAGGAAGTTGTGCCTAATCTTGTTATGGAATACGCCGACCCGGTTGCCGAACGTGTCAATGTCCCGGGCTTGTTGGAAGACTTACATCAAGCCTTATTGTCGTGCGGATTGTTCGAGGCAGATTCAGTAAAGTCCCGCAGCTACCCCCTGCCATACCTGGCTGGTTGGCGCAGAAGGGGGATCTAAATACCTTTATCCATATCGAGCTGAGCATGCTGTCAGGGCGGAGCCCGGAGCAAAAGCGGGGAGCTTGCCAGAAGCTTGACTGCGGTGTTGGAGCAGCACGCCAGTACGATAAATAGCCTGACTGTTGACGTTCGCGACATGGATCGTGACAGCTTTATTAAGGTCAGTTGCTAGCCCTGTTTTGGGGAGAGAAAGGCATGATCTTGGCTTGATGCTCGGTCAGCGTTTCTGGGGCGTTTAACGCCTGGGCAAAGCGTTTCAGTTGTATCTGCAGTTCGGCCATCAATAGAATATTGGTGTGGTTGGGGGTTCTTCCCTTTGGCAATCACCTGGTTGATGTGGCTCATTTGAGCTCGAAGCCGCGGTTGCATCTCGATGCTGGCATTGTTGATTATTTCTTCGCTCATCGACAGCCGTAGGGCTTCCAGTTTTTCTGGTGCCTGTTCAGCCATCGCCTTTAATTCATCAAAAGAAGGTAAGGTTTGCATAACGGATCCCCCCCTATCAAGCCACCGGATTCGATGATCATGATATTCGCGCTGGACTATCAATGAGTTGGTATGAGTTATGCCTTTAAAGGTAGTCAGCTCGCTAGGAACAAGCTGACTCATTTATGAGATGTTGCACGAGATTGCAGTGAGACAAAGTGAGTTTTACCTACCAATTATTGTCTGCCAGCTTTTCTTTACCAGTAGTGCTCCATGGTGATTTGACCGGCTTTGCGTCGCAGGTTCTTGCTAAAGCCCATGGCTTCGAGTGCCGCCTTTGTCTCCCTTACCATTTCTGGATTACCGCAGAGCATGATCTGGCTTTGCTCGGGGGTTGAGCGGTAGGCCAATGTGGCGCTCCAACATGCCATCGGCAATCGCAAGCGGGATCCTGCCGGGTAGTGACAATGCGGCGGGCTCACGGCTGACAAAGGGCTGTACAATCAGCTGTTCCGGGTATTGTGCTTTGAGTTCGTTAATTTCAGCCTGATAGCTTAGATCGGCGGCGTAGCGAACGGCGTGGATCAGAACAACTTTTCGAAACCTGCGCCAGACATCGGCTTCGCGCAGAATTGACAAATAGGGGGCCGATAGCGGTTCCGGTGGCCAGCAGCCACAAATGCTCGCTGTCAGGCACCTCGTTGAGGGTGAAGTACCCATTAGCACGGGCTGAAACGAAAACGGTGTCGCCGCTGTCAAGCGCATGGAGTCGAGGGGAAAGCAGGCCGTCAGCAACCCGGGTCGCATAGATTTCAATGTGGTTATCGCTGGGCGGATTCACAAAGGAGTAGGCTCGCTGGATCATTTTACCGTCAATTTCCAATCCTAGCTTGGTAAACTGCCCGGCTTTGAAGGGCTCAATGTTTGCACGCAAGACAAGGCTAAACAGGTCACTATTCCAGTGACGGTTAGTGATAACCTCTGCAGGGGATCCAGTCGGCCATAATAATCTCCTAATTATGATTTTTGTATTCGATAAGCGCAGCGCCTCTCTCCGGCAATAATGTGTTCGTTTCGCTCTATACGGCACTCGTTGCCCAGCAAGCGTCGGAAGACAGAGAGTTCAGATTTACATAGTGAAGGACAACGCTTGGCTGCATGGCAAATTGGGCAATGGTTTTCCACCAAAATGAAGTCTTCACCGTCCTGATGAAGTTGGGCCATGTAGCTTCCTGTTCCCTCAGTGTAGTCAGTATTTCCAGTTTTTCTTTTAAATTATAGCTGTTTGCCAATGCATGCCGATATAGTTCAAAGGTTTGGTTCTCTCTGCGTTCGACAACTTGATGAAGCCCATCTGCACCAAATATTTCTTCGACAGAATCAAGCATTTGAATAATGAGATCGCCATGGCGATCGGCAAAGCGGCGGTGGCCCTTGCTGGTCAGGTTCCAGTGCCGGGTCGGGCGGCCGACTTTGGCTTTGATGTCCTTAAAGTCAACCAAACCATCTTCTTCCAGTCCTTGCAGATGCTGTCGAACGCCCATGGTTGTTAGTTTGAATTCTTCGGCCAGAACCTTGGCTGTCACGGGGGGGCCATCCCGTTTCATCCGATAGAGTATTTTTTTTCAATCGTTTTCATATCAGCTGTATTTTCCTTTATTGGTTTATTATGTAGCTAGCCAAGTAAATAAAGCAACAGCTTTACAAAGTTAAGTATACGCCAGTAATTCTACAGTGAGTAAACTAGCGTCGTTTTATTGAGATAGCAGACAAGAAAAAGGCGTGCTGGATTGCACGCCTTTCCGGCTAGATGGGATATTCTGTCCTGAGATACGTTACAGGATATGCCCCCCTTGATGGCGTCGTCTTTGCGTTCCAGATAATGGGTCGACTTAATACGGCGGATAGTACGGCACTTGCCGCGGATCAGCAGGGTTTCTGTGGTCGCGATATCGCCCCTGACGACTGATCCCTTCAAGCAAATCGCCTTTGGTGATACCAGTACCGGCAAAGATAACATTGTCACTTTGCGCCATATCTTCCATACGCAGCACGATGTTCGGTTCGATACCCATTTCGTGGCAACGGTCGATTTCTACCTGGCCTAGCTGGCGGTTCTCTTTATTGTCCCCCTTTGACCTCATGGCGAGGCAGAAGACGGCCGTGCATGTCGCCACCCAGAGCGCGGATAGCCGCTGCCGAGACGACACCTTCTGGTGCGCCGCCAATACAGTACATAACGTCGACTTCGCTGTCTGGCATACAGGTCAGGATCGAGGCGGCGACATCGCCGTCAGGAAAAGCAAAGACGCGCACGCCCATTTCCTGCATTTGTGCAATCACGCCGTCGTGACGAGGTTTGGCCAATGTAGTGACAACCAAGGTATCAAGTGTCTTGCCAAGGGCCGCAGCAATGTTTGCCAGGTTTTCAGCTAGAGGCAAGCCTAGATCGATACACCCTTTTGCTGCCGGGCCGACAACTAGCTTTTCCATATACATATCTGGCGCTTTCAGGAACGACCCTTTTTCGCCGGCGGCTAATACTGCCAGAGCATTGTTTTGGCCCATTGCCGTCATGCGGGTACCTTCGATAGGATCGACTGCAATATCGACCGCATCGCCGCCGGAGCCGACTTTCTCTCCGATATACAGCATCGGCGCCTCATCAATCTCACCTTCACCGATCACAATTTCACCTTCGATCTCAGTCTGGTTCAGAAGGGTGCGCATTACTTCTACGGCGGCGCCGTCAGCGGCGTTTTTGTCGCCGCGGCCAAGCCATTTGTAGCCAGCCAGTGCTGCACCCTCGGTGACTCGAGAAAATGCCATTGCTAAATCGCGTTTCATGGTTACTCCAGAAATAGAAATCAGTGGGCTAAAAAACTGGCGCGATTCTATCACAGCTGAAAGTGAAACGTTTGCGTAAATTTATTGCCGCTGAAATAGTGGAATATTACCGGAGTTAAAGACAACTGTGTTTGGTGAGGTTGTTAATTAATGGGCTAGACATTGCGGATAAAAAAAGACCTGCATGGCAGGCCTTTTTGAGGGGGGGGAACTTAGAGGGACGGTTGATTACATGTCGTCTTCGACAGCCCAGCCTTTGGCACACTCAACAGCGCGCTTCCAGCCTTTATAACGATGCTCTCGTTTTTGTTCGTCACCGTCAGGGACGAAGTTGCGATCCAGCACGGCTTTGTCTTTCAATTCATCAATGCTGCCCCCAGAAACCAACGGCTAGGCCCGCAAGGTAACCAGCACCCAGCGCTGTCACTTCGGTAACAACAGGGCGGTGGACTTCGGTTGCCAAAATATCGGACTGGAACTGCATCAGGAAGTTGTTGGCAACCGCACCGCCATCAACACGCAGTGATGCGAGGTTGATACCGGAGTCAGCCTGCATTGCATCCAGTACGTCGCGGGTCTGGTAAGCGACACTTTCCAGAGTTGCGCGGATAATGTGGTTGGAGTTAACACCGCGGGTCAGGCCGACGATAGCACCACGTGCGTACGGGTCCCAGTACGGAGCGCCCAGACCGGTAAAGGCCGGTACGACATAGACGCCGTTAGCGCTGCCCACTTTCTCGGCAAAGTATTCTGAATCTTTGGCATCATCAAGCAGCTTAACTTCATCGCGCAACCATTGGATGGATGCACCGCCCATGAAGACGGCACCTTCGAGGGCATAGGCCACATCGCCGGTCGGGCCACAGGCTAGGGTTGTCAGCAAACCATTGTGCGAGGTGACTTTTTCCTTGCCGGTGTTCATCAGAAGGAAGCAACCGGTGCCGTAGGTATTTTTCGCCTGGCCTGGTTTGACACACATCTGACCGAATAGTGCCGCCTGCTGGTCGCCAGCAATACCGGCGATAGGAATACGGGTACCGCCCTTACCGCCGATGTTGGTCTGGCCGTATACTTCAGACGATGCTTTCACTTCAGGCATCATTGACAGTGGGATATCCAGCGCTTTAAGTAGCTTTTCGTCCCATTGCATGGTGTTGATGTTAAATACCATGGTACGCGAGGCATTGGTGAAGTCGGTAACGTGGACACGTCCCTGAGTCATCTTCCAGATCAGCCAGGTATCGACAGTACCGAACAGTAGATTTCCGGCTTCGGCTTCTTCGCGTGCACCTTCGACGTTGTCCAGAATCCATTTGATTTTGGTACCCCGAGAAATAAGGGTCAACGACTAGGCCCCGTATTTTCACGAATGTATTCTTCCAGCCCCCCCTGATCTTTTAATGTTTCACAGGTATCGGCGGTACGGCGGCATTGCCAGACAATGGCATTGTATACTGGCTTACCGGTATTTTTGTTCCATACAATGGTCGTTTCGCGCTGGTTGGTGATACCGATACCGGCTACCTGATCGGAGCGGATCCCGGCTTTGGCTAGAACTTCAACCAGCGTTGAGCTTTGTGTGGCATAGATTTCGAGAGGATCATGCTCAACCCATCCGGCTTTTGGATAGATTTGAGTAAATTCACGCTGTGACGAGCACACAATGTTTGCGTTGTGATCAAGCACAACTGCGCGGGAGCTGGTTGTACCCTGATCAAGTGCAACAATGTACTTTTGCTCTGTTGTCATGATGGTTTCCTCTAGTTGTAATTATATAAAGGGTAGTAGAGAGGTTTTTATGCTTTTGCTGCTTCGCTGGCGCTTTCACGCTCTTCTGAAACGGCTTCGGTAGTACCTGGTAGGTAAGCACCGATGACTTTCGGGTATAGCCAGCCACCAAAGCAGGCACCGCAGATCGGTGCGAGGATTGGCACAATCATATAAGGGATGTCTTTGCCGCCTGTTAGCGCGACATCGCCCCAGCCAGCCAGGAAGGCAAAGAACTTCGGACCGAAATCACGAGCAGGGTTCATGGCAAAACCGGTTAGTGGACCAAGAGAGCCACCGATTACCGCGATCAGGATACCAATCATCAGCGGGGGGGCCATAGGGCCGCGAGGAGCACCGTTCTTATCATCGGTAAGTGCAAGAATGGCAAACATCAGTACCGCAGTAATGACGAACTCAACCGCAAAGGCACCGCTGAAAGACAGAGCTGCATGCGGATAGGTCGAGAAGATACCGGCTGTTGCCAGGCTAGCTTCGCTGCCACGTACAATTTGGTTCGCTGCTTCAAATTCGGTAAAGAGGTTGCTGTAAAGGGCGTAAATCAGTGCTGCGGTACAGAATGCACCCAATAGCTGGGCGGCGATATAAGGAGCTACTTTGCGTTTGTCAAAGCCATGGAACATAGCCAGGGCAATGGTTACCGCAGGGTTGATATGGGCACCGGAAACCCCCCCGGCGGTGCAGTAGATGGCGATAGCGACACCTAAGCCCCCCCACATGATGCTGATTTCCCACTGGCCGAAGTTAGCACCGGTTAGTACCAGTGCTGCGACACAGCCAACACCGAAGAAAATCAATAGTCCAGTCCCTATGAACTCGGCGATACACTCGCCAAGTAGCGTATGTTGTTTCGGGGTAGTCATTGTTCAGTCCTTTTGTCGAATGTTGTAGGGGTATTTCTTCTCTCTTTCTTATTCGCTCTTAATGTACTCGATCTAAACGTGATTAAAATGTTACAGAATTAAAATTGTGCGTTCGAGCATAAAATAAGTTCACTTTTGCGCGTTCGCGCAAACGGTTGCGGGTTTTTTGAACCAGATCTCGTTTGAAATGATGCACTGCAATTAAGTGATTATTGCTGAAGATTAAATGCTTTTAAAGTATTGAATTAAAATAAAAAATCCGGCCAGGAAAAGGCCGGATGTGCCATAGGGGCAAGATCTTGGATTGCTCCAAGAGAGATACGATCAAGTTAAAAATTAGCATGGCAACCCTGCATTAAAATAGAGTTAGATCGCAATTTTAAGCATTATGTTGTGTTCTGTTTGTGTGTCTCCGAGCATTTGTTCAGTTCCTCGGCATTATGACGAAAAAGCGTAGCCCAGACTTAGGTAGTCGGCGGGAATGTCGTGCAACGGGTACATCTAGCAGGTGGTAGGCAAAATAACTATCAGAATTGTTCAAATTTCACTCATTTGTTGCAAAGCAGAGGATTTGTAGATGCTAGAAGGCGGCAGCTCGTTAGAATAGGCTCAACAGTAATGTAAACAGGCCTGTGGGTTATTACCTTAACGGTTTAAGGTAAAAAGCTAGGCTGAGATCAGGTGAACAATATGTCATTAGAAATGTTGGAAAAGCTAGAAGCCAAAGTACAGATGGCTGTTGATACAATTTCCCTGCTACAAATGGAAATTGAAGAATTAAAAGAACAAAACGATAGCCTATCGACTGAAGCTCAGGAGTTGCGTTCAGGCCGAGAAGCGTTGGAACAAGACAACGAGAAGCTACGTAACGACCATCAGGCTTGGCAGGATCGCGTACGCAACCTGCTTGGTAAGATGGATCACGTAGAATAAAAAAACAGAGCCTTCAGGCTCTGTTTTTTTATCTAGGCAAGTACTGCTGTTATTAGTGGCTGGAGCCAATTTTCGGTTAGCGCTTAGGCTAGCGGCTGATGGTTCCAGGCTCACTCTATATCGAGCGGTTCAGGCGAAAGGATGACACCTGTCGTGTCGGCATAGATATGGTCTTCCGGCAGGAAGGTGACACCGCCAAAATTTACGGCAACATCCACCTCCCCAATTTCTTGTTGATCGGCACCGACCGGTATTGAAGCCATCGCCTGAATGCCGACTTCCACCTCGTCCAATTCATCGACGTTGCGTACACAACCGTAGACAATTAACCCTTCCCATTCATTGCTGGCAGCAAGTTGTGCGATTTCGGCATCAACCAGTGCGCGCCTCAATGAGCCTCCGCCGTCGATAAGCAAAACACGCCCCACACCGGATTGTTGCAGAACATCTCGGATCAGGCCGTTGTCTTCAAAGCACTTAATGGTGGTAACCTGGCCGCCAAATGAGCTTCGGCCGCCATAAGAGCTGAACATTGGCTCAACAACATCGACCTGGTCGAGGTAGATATCGCATAGTTCGGACGTATTATATTCCATAAGTTCGCTTCTTCTTGTGGCAATAGAAAAGGGGGGGGCACAGCCTGTTGATAATGATGATCTGGTGTTGGCTGTTATATAACCTGTTGAAAGTATAACTAGCCGCTAAGACATTGCAATAACGCCCCCCCTCACAAAGCAGGGTCAAACTAGTGAGGTCGATCTAGGTAGCAGCAAGCACTACGCCGGCGGCAAACAACAGATTTGTGAGCAGGGCACATTTCACCATCGTCGCCATCATCGGACGAAGAGCGGCCCCGTCGGCTGATTGGAGAACCTGTTTGCCGTGCTTGAACAATAGCGGTGCACTGAGAACAAACAGCCAGCCAAAGGGAGAATGCAGCTCCAGGGCCGCAAACAATGCCAGGCAGACGACACTGCCTGCCAGCAGGAACAGGTGGTATTTGCGTCCCCAGTCTGGTCCCATGCGCACGGCCAGGGGTGAGCTTGCCGCACGCCCGATCATTATCGATGTCACGCAGGTTATTGATGTTCAAAACGCCAACAGACAGCAGGCCGCAGGCTGTTGCGGGCAGCATAATGATAGAGTCTATCTGTCCGGCTTGCAGGTAATAGGTACCGGCAACGCCTAGCCAGCCAAAGAACATGAGTACGGATAGATCTCCCAAGCCACGGTAGCCGTAGGGTTTGTTACCGACGGTATAGGCGATAGAGGCTGCAATGGCCATCAGTCCAAGGAGCATAAATCCGAACATGTCCTGCAGGTTATTACAGGCGATAAAGATCAGGCTCAGGCCACTCGTTATGGTGAGAACAGTATTTAAGATCATGGCGTTGCGCATTGCTGACGGCGTCACCATTCCTGACTGGATAGCACGTTGCGGGCCGAGACGGTGTTTGTTGTCCGTGCCTTTGACGGCATCACCATAGTCATTGGCCAGATTTGACAGGATCTGGAGTAAGAGTGCGGTCAGCAGGGCCAAGCCCGCGATTAAAGCAGAAAAACTTCCTTGCCATCCTGCGACTGCACTTCCGCATACAATCGATGCGATGGCCAGAGGCAAGGTTTTTGGTCTTGCGGCATCCAGCCAGATTGCGAGTGAAGATGAATTCATAGTGTGCTTATTTCGGAATCAGTCGAGGAGCTATTATGGCGCAAACACAGCAATGGGCAACTTTATCGGCATATTGTTTGTTCAAGAACAAAAAAACGGTGCTCAGCCGCACCGTTTCGATAATAGGTATAGATCACATAGATCGTTGGGCCTATAGGATAAAGCGGCTCAAGTCTTCGTCTTCTACCAGCTCGCCAAGGCGCTCATTGACATAAGCTTCGTCGATGATCAGTTTGTCGCCCGATTTCTCGGTCGCATCAAAAGAGAGCTCTTCCATTAGGCGCTCCATGACCGTGTGCAAGCGGCGAGCACCGATATTTTCAGTACGCTCGTTAACCTGCCATGCGGCATCTGCCAGCTTGTTGATCCCGTTTTCGGTAAACTCGATATTGACTGACTCGGTTGCCATCAACGCTTTGTACTGCTCGGTCAGGGATGCATTTGGCTCGGTCAGGATACGCTTGAAGTCGTCGCTGGTGAGGGCTTCGAGTTCAACACGGATAGGCAGGCGTCCTTGTAGCTCAGGGATCAGATCCGATGGTTTCGCAACCTGGAATGCACCCGATGCAACAAACAGAATATGGTCAGTTTTTACCATTCCGTGTTTGGTCGATACTGTACTGCCTTCTACCAGTGGCAGCAAGTCACGTTGGACACCCTCGCGAGAGACATCAGGACCTGACGACTCACCGCGCTTACAGATTTTGTCGATTTCATCAAGGAACACGATACCGTTGTTTTCTACGGCAAAGATGGCCTGTTCTTTCAGCTCTTCCTGATTGACCAGTTTTGCCGCCTCTTCTTCGGTTGCCGCCTTCATGGCATCTTTGATTTTCATCTTGCGTTTTTTGGTGGTGTTACCGGCAAGGTTTTGGAACATGCCCTGTAGCTGGTTGGTCATGTCTTCCATGCCTGGAGGTGCCATGATTTCGACCCCCATCTGAGGGGCCGCAACTTCGATTTCGACTTCTTTGTCGTCGAGCTTGCCCTCGCGCAGTTTCTTGCGGAAAGACTGTCGAGCGGTTGAGCCGCTATCTGCTTCTTCGTTTTGTCCCCCCCAGGCATCACGTGCAGGTGGCAACAGAATATCGAGAATGCGATCTTCGGCGAGCTCTTCAGCGCGGAAACGGACTTTTTCCATTGCCTGCTGGTGAGTCATCTTCACCGCCACATCCGTTAGGTCACGAATGATAGTTTCTACTTCTTTGCCTACGTAGCCCACTTCAGTGAACTTGGTGGCTTCAACCTTGATGAATGGTGCGTTAGCAAGCTTGGCCAGGCGACGGGCTATTTCGGTTTTACCGACACCCGTTGGGCCGATCATCAGGATATTTTTTGGAGTTACTTCAACACGCAGTTCTTCAGGAAGCTGCATACGGCGCCAGCGGTTGCGAAGTGCAATAGCCACGGCGCGCTTGGCTTTGTCTTGACCGATGATATGGCGATCAAGCTCATGGACGATTTCGCGTGGAGTCATCTCGGACATTACGGCTTCCTTACTTGGTATCAAGCTCTTCGATAGTGTGGTGGTGGTTGGTGAAAACGCAGATGTCACCGGCAATGTTCAGTGATTTTTCTGCAATTTCACTGGCACTTAGCTCAGTATTTTCTAGCAGGGGCAGTGGCTGCGGCCTGCGCAAAGTTACCACCAGAGCCGATAGCGATAAGATCATTTTCTGGCTGAACTACGTCACCGTTGCCGGTGATGATTAAGGAGCCGGTTTCATCGGCAACAGCCAGCAGGGCCTCGAGCTTGCGAAGCATACGGTCGGTGCGCCAGTCTTTGGCCAGCTCCACCGCCGCCTTGAGAAGGTGGCCCTGATGCATTTCAAGCTTACGCTCAAAACGCTCGAATAGGGTGAAGGCATCAGCCGTGCCGCCGGCAAAGCCTGCAAGAACTTTGTTGTTGTATAAACGGCGCACTTTGCGAGCGTTACCTTTCATCACGGTATTGCCCAGGGAAACCTGGCCATCACCGGCGATAACGACTTTACCGTTTCGACGTACAGATACGATAGTTGTCACGGTTTTACCTCTTTGATTTTCTCCGGCCTGTGCCGGTATCGGTATTACTGCTTATCTGGGGGTGGGGGGGGATTTTTTCAAGGTATCAATATTGGAAAAAGGAAAGGATGCCATCGCATCCTTTTTCTTTTTCCAGTTGTTAGCCGCTGGTCGTGAGCAAACTGTTTACTCCCAGAACCAGATCGCACAAGGCTCGATACCGGCTCGTCGCAGCATGTTGCGATCACTCTCGGCTTTGCGCTTTTGCGGGTAAGGACCAAGGATCACCCGGTACCAGTTGCCCTTTTCTCCCTGGCTTACCTTGACCTGGCTGGTTAACCCCCCCTGGAAAGCAATCATGGCTTTTCGCTGTTCGGCCTGGTCTTGGCTGCGGTAGGCACCGCACTGCATAAGATACGGACGGCTAGGTTTCTGTTCTTTCTTGGCCTCAACCGGTACTTCTTTGTTTTTTAGTTCTTCGATATAGCGCCACTTTTCCTCAGGCTTCGGTGGCAGTTTCTTTTCCTGCGGCTTGGTTTTTGGTTTCGGTTGCGGCTTAGGGGGCGGATTTCGGCTGAACGATCTCTGGCTGAGGAGCCGGGGGCTGTCGACAGGAAATACAGGCCATAAGCGAGTGCACTGACTAGGCACAGTGCAATAAATGCCCATTTTAACGGGAAGCCTCCGGACGCCGGGGGCTTTGCGAGTGTTACGGGCTGGCTTTTTCGGCGAGCGCCCGCGCTTTACATAATCTTTTGTGGCCACAGTAAGAATAAACACAACGGGAAGAACAATTCTCGCTATGTTACAAAGTTGCGCTGGGGGGGCTGACTAGTGTCGTGATCAGATATGGAAGGGATACTTGCACTCAATTGAGTGAATTTTGTGAGCTTATGCCCAAATCATAAGCTCACAGAGGGAAGTTGCTACTGGATTAAGGTGAAGGTGGCGCAGCACTTTCTCGGATCACCAGCTTGGCATCAAGCAGGCGAGATCCTGATGAGACATCTTTTCCTTTGAGGATTTCAAGCAGCATCAGCATGGATTGACGTCCGATTTCGTAGCGCGGCTGCGAAACAGTTGTTAACGGTGGATCGCAGTATTCGGCGAACTGAATGTCATCAAAACCGACAATGGACAAATCTTGCGGCACTCGGAAACCGAGGCGTTTGGCCTGTTGCATGGCACCGATGGCCATTACGTCACTGTGGCACAGCAAAGCTGTCGGCGGCTCGGGCAATGACAGCAATGCTGTTACGGCACGAGCACCGGCTGCAAACGTGAAATCGCCCTTGACGGTATAGGCTGGGTTGAGTTCGATGCCTGCACGGCGCAGGGCCTGCTGGTAACCTTGTGAACGGAACTGGCATAACGCTGCCGAATCCGGGCCGGAAATCTGTGCAATACGCTTGTGACCCATTTGGGTCAGGTAGTTGACCGCCTCAAAGGCCGCCGTGAGGTTGTCGATGTGAACGGTGGGAAGCTCTAGTTCAGGGGCAAACTCACAGGCCATCACCATCGGCGGCAGATTTTTCTGCTCTGGTTTGCTGACATCGAACGGTAAGTCCGTGCCGAGTAGCAGCATACCGTCGGCCTGCTTGGTAAAGACGAGATTGACGAACGAGTTCTCACGGGTTTTCTGCTGTCCGCTGTCACCGAGCAGTACCAGGTAGCCATGCTCCATCGCGGCTTCCTCGATACCCCGGATTATTTCTGTAAAGTAAGGATCACAGATATCCGGCACGATAGTAACAATGGTTTTGGATTCGTTACGACGAAGATTTCTAGCTAGCGAGTTGGGTGAATAGCCAGCATCCATGACGGCCTGCTCAACCTTTTTTCGGGTTGAAGCCGACACTTTCTCCGGGTTCATCAAGGCACGGGAAACCGTGGCTGTTGAGACACCGGCGAGCTGGGCAACATCCTTCATTGTCGCCATAATTACAGTTCCTCTCTATTATATTTCTCTCATAATTGCCGGAGGATCGTAGCCAAATTGGGCAGATACCTATACCAGCGAGCCCATTATTGTAGGCCCTCCGCCGAGGATTAAACATGCTCGCAATAGCATAAATTACATTCAAGGTGTGACATGTGTCGCATTGTTCATTTTAAGTTAAATCCTGCGGTTCGACATCAATCGACCACCTGACTTTTCTTGCCAGAGGCAATAGCTGGATAGCCGGTTTGGCAATAGCCAGCATTTGCTGCAGGGTCTTACGATCCGGGGCCTGAACCAATACCTGCCAGCGATAGCGCCCGGCGCGACGAGACAGCGGGGCGGGATTGGGCCCCATGATCTGGGTATCCTGGCCATACAGCGGACTTGATTCGAAAATACCGCGAACTTGCTGTAAAAACTGCTCAACTTGGTTGTTATCGTTGGCTTCTGCACGGAACAGGGTCAGGTAGGTATAGGGCGGCAGAAACGCCTGCTTGCGTTCGCAAAGTGCACTGACGCCAAACTGATCATAACCTTTATGCAATAAAGCCTGGAGCAGGGCATGTTCCGGATGATGGGTCTGCAGGATAACTTCACCGGGCTTGCTGGCCCTGCCTGCGCGTCCGGCAACCTGGACGAACAGCTGGGCTAGCCGTTCGGATGCCCTGAAATCATTGCTAAACAGCGCACTGTCGACATCGATCAGGCTAACCAGCGTCACATCCGGGAAATGGTGCCCTTTGGCCAGCATCTGGGTCCCGATCAGGATCTGATACTCATTATTTTTGATGGCCTCGAGGTAGTTCTCCAGGCTGCCTTTACGGCGAGTACTGTCACGGTCTATCCGTACGGTTTTGTATTCGGGGGGGAACAGGGTTGCAAGCTGTTGTTCCAGCTGCTCGGTACCGACACCGACGGCATTGAGCTGGGTCGATCCGCAGTTGCCGCATTGTGGCATTACCGGACGTTGGGTGGCGCAGTGATGGCAGCGCAGCTCGCCAGATTGCTGGTGGAAGGTGTAGTAGGCATCACAGCGCTTGCACTCGGCGAGCCAACCGCACTCGTGGCAGATAATCGCCGGGGGGGAAAAACCGCGGCGATTGAGAAATAGCATAACCTGGTTCCCGGCCTCGAGGTGCTTGCGCATTCGCGCGATGAGCGGTGCGGAAAGCCCTGCCTCGAGGTAGAGACCTTTGACATCCAGCACCCCGTGCCGCGCCTGTTGGGCATTGCCTGCCCGGCGAGTGAGCGTCAGATGGTGGTACTTGCCGGTTCTGGCATTGTGCAGGCTTTCCAGGGCTGGGGTGGCCGAGCCGAGGATCACCGGAATATTTTCCCGGTTGGCCCGCATTACGGCCAGATCCCGAGCGTGATAGCGCAGACTGTCCTGCTGCTTGTACGAGGCATCATGTTCTTCGTCGACGATGATAATCCCGAGGTTGTTAAATGGCGTGAACAGCGCCGAACGTGTACCGATAATGATCCCTGCCTGATTATCCCGCCCAGCCAGCCAGGACGACAACCGCTCGGTATCATTCAGTCCCGAGTGGACGGTTTCAAGCGGCACATTGAAGCGGCGGCGGAAACGGTTGATGGTCTGTGGAGTCAGGCCTATTTCCGGTACCAGGATCAGTGCCTGCTTGCCGGCTGCCAACACGGGCTCGAGCAGGTTGAGGTAGACCTCGGTTTTGCCCGAGCCGGTAATTCCTTCCAGCAGATAGCAGCCAAATGCCGGGTTGGCATTGACGGTAGCAACGGCCAGCGCCTGTTCGTCATTGAGCTTGGGCTTTTCTTCGGTGATGGCAAAGTCGCGCTGCCAGTCAATACTGGCAGGCTGCTCGTCGAGGGCTTCAATCCAGCCCTTGTCACTTAGCGTCTTGAGTGTTGCCGAGCTGACTTCATCCGCCAGCAGGCTCTCGTGGCTGCTTTTGCCATGGCGCAGGGTATTGAGTACCTGCACCTGGCGGGGGGAGCCCGGCCCAGCGAGGCCAGCGGCTGGTCGCGCCCGGTTTCGGTAATTTCCCACATTTTCAGGCTGGCAGGCGTGGCGTCACGGCCTTTGCGCAATAATGTCGGCATGGCGTTGGCAGGGTATCTCCGAGCGGATATTGGTAATAGCTACTGGCCCAGTTCAGCAGCCCAAACAATGGCGTCTGCCACAATGGCTTGTTATCCAGTACGGAGCTGATGGCCTTTAGCTGGTTGAGCGGGAAGTCGGATTGATCGGTGATTGCCATGACGATGCCGACTAGCTGCTGGCGACCAAAAGGAACCCGTACCCGACCGCCGACGACGGGAGAATGATCTGGTTTTATCAGATAATCAAAGTATTTATCTAATGGTACAGGAAGTGCCACTCGGGCAATGTTGGGCGTCATATCTAACCGATTAATCCACATATACTAAGATAATGAAGTGTACATTGCTCGGCTGCGGGCGCAAAGCGGTGAAAAAAGGAGCGCATTAGTTGATTTGGGCGGCATGATTGATTACTATACGCCGCCTAATTTATCGTATTGGTATCAGCTTTCTGATAGCCAGACGTTATACTGTTATTAACGCGTGTGGTGCCCGGCTTTGGATCGGGAGAGCGACACGGCCTTAGCTTTGAGGTAATCCCATGAAACAAGGTATTCACCCAGAATACACAGCAGTGAACGCTAAATGTTCTTGCGGCAACACTTTCGTATTTAACTCTACAATGAGCAAAGACATCAACCTTGATGTATGCGACAAGTGTCACCCTTTCTACACAGGTAAGCAGCGTCAGGTTAGCACTGGCGGCCGTATCGACAAGTTCAACAAGCGTTTCGGTGCGCTTTCTAGCAAGTAATTGCAAGATGAATTCCGAAAAAGGGATGCGCAAGCATCCCTTTTTTTATCTGCAAAAATAGCCGGTGATTTTATTTAGTCTTTTCCTCTTTATATTTCTTCAACTCTGAACACTTTGCTTGCAAGCTAGCACGTTTTCTACCCATTTTGGCGGTACCTGATCAAAAATCCGCTATACCTGAGTATTCCGGTGAGGATTTATTGGCTCGACCAGCGTTGCTGCGCTAGGATTTTGTATCGCTATAGAATATGATCTATCTCCCAATACCGTACTGAACATCATTTTCATTCAGGATCAAGACCACTATGTCTGAAGATTTTCGCCAACAAGCACTGCACTATCACGCTTACCCTGTACCAGGTAAAACCGCAATTTCACTAACAAAGCCGGCAAATACGGTTGAAGATCTTGCTTTGGCCTACAGCCCTGGTGTAGCAGAGCCTGTTCGAGAGATCGCGCAAAACGCAGAAAACGTTTACAAGTATACCGGTAAGGGCAACATGGTTGCGGTCATTACCAACGGTACAGCCATCCTAGGTTTAGGTAACCTTGGTCCTCTTGCGTCTAAACCGGTTATGGAAGGTAAATCTTTACTTTTCAAACGCTTTGCCGGTTTAGATTCTATCGATATCGAAGTGAAGCACCGCACTATCGATGAGTTTGTTGATACGGTAGCGAATATCGCCGATACATTTGGCGGCATTAACCTGGAAGACATCAAAGCTCCCGACTGCTTTGAAATTGAAAAACGCCTGATTGAACGTTGTGCGATACCTGTTTTCCACGATGATCAGCATGGTACGGCAATCGTAACGGCGGCGGGCATGCTGAATGCACTTGAGATTCAGGGCAAAGAGATCGGTGAGTCAGTGATTGTTTGTCTGGGAGCTGGTGCTGCGGCAGTCGCTTGTATGGAGCTGCTGATCAAATGCGGCGCCCAGCGTGAGAAGATCTATATGCTGGATCGCAAAGGTGTAATCCACACCCGTCGCGACGATATTAATGAATACAAGCAGCTGTTTGCCAACAATACCGACAAGCGTACGCTGGTAGATGTCATCGAAGGGGCTGATATTTTTGTCGGCGTTTCTGGCCCTAACCTGCTGGCGCCGGAAGCGCTTGGATTAATGGCCGACAAGCCGGTTGTTTTTGCGTGTTCTAATCCGGATCCTGAAATTAAGCCTGAACTGGCTCATGCCGTGCGTGATGATCTGATCATGGGTACAGGCCGTTCTGACTACCCGAACCAAGTGAACAATGTGATTTGCTTCCCATTCATTTTCCGTGGTGCACTGGATGTTCGTGCCAGCGTTATTAACGATGAAATGAAATTGGCGGCAGTGCATGCCATCCGTGAACTGGCGAAAGAGCCGGTGCCTGCTGAGGTAGTAACAGCGGCGGGTGCTGACAAGCTGGAATTCGGTGCCGATTACATTATTCCGAAACCGATGGATCCTCGTCTGCTTCCTCGTGTTGCCAAGGCGGTTGCTCAGGCGGCAGTTGATTCTGGGGGTGGCACAGATTGAGATGCCTGTCGGCTATATGGACGACAAATAAGTCATTGCTTAGTTGAAATATAAAAAAACCAGCCTTCGGGCTGGTTTTTTATATCTGAAAACGGCAGTCTATATAAAAACGTGCCAATTTGGTGCTTACTCGTTGATGTCTTCGTATGTTATGCCCATTTCATCCATCAGCTCCTTGGCTTCTGCTGGCAGATCGTCAGGGCGGTCCTTTCGAATGTCATCGTCGGTCGGTAGCGGCTGGCCAGTGTAGGCATGCAGGAAGGCTTCGCACAGTAGCTCACTGTTGGTTGCGTGCCGCAGGTTGTTGACCTGACGGCGGGTACGCTCGTCAGTCAGGATTTTTAATACCTTTAATGGAATCGAAACGGTGATTTTCTTTACTTGCTCATTTTTCTTACCGTGTTCCGCATACGGGCTGATGTATTCGCCATTCCACTCTGCCATTTTCTACCTTCTCAGCGATGTTGGATTCAATAAATTTAATATGGGTGAATTTTAGCGGGATTTACTGCCATAAGCAAAGACATATAGACGTCTAGAAGTGTTGACGTCCTAGGTGAATGTGGTTAATGTTGTTGATTAAAAGTTATTCGAAAGCAGGGCTTGCCCGAGACAAGGAAAGTAATTATGAGTGACAAGAAGCTTGCCACCGTTGCCGTTCGTACCGGTATTGAATCAGACACGCAGCATAATGCTGTTGTTCCGCCTATCTATCTGACTTCTACCTATAGCTTCCCACAACTGGGTGAGCTTCCTCAATATGATTATTCACGTTCTGGCAACCCGACCCGAAATATGCTTGCAGATGCCTTGTCTGAGCTTGAAGGGGGGGGAGCCGGTGGTGTGGTGACCAGTTGCGGTACGGCAGCAATTAACCTCTTGGCTTCTGCGCTGTTGGGACCCGGTGATCTGGTGATTGCCCCCCATGATTGCTATGGCGGGACCTATCGTCTGTTCAACACCCGGGCAGGAAAAGGCGATTTTAAGGTTGAATTTATTGATCAGTCCGATCCGGCTGTACTGGCAGCTGCGCTGGCGAAAAAACCTAAGCTGGTATGGGTAGAAACTCCGTCAAACCCTTTGCTTCGAGTTATTGATGTGGCCGAATTGTGTGAAAAGAGCAAGCTGACCGGTGCCTTGGTGGCGGTTGATAACACATTTTTGTCACCGATTTTGCAGCAGCCGATTGCGCTGGGGGCGGATTTTGTTGTTCATTCAACCACGAAATATATCAACGGTCATTCCGA
>LLEM01000066.1_pt1 | contig 24047 bp, 31 predicted proteins | sample 595841 | NCBI WGS metagenome assembly LLEM01 (sample SAMN02919313, study PRJNA255460) | bioreactor metagenome | biome: chemostat; feature: culture 2012_10.2; material: sediment; isolation source: day64 10degC chemostat 2012 inoculated with Wadden Sea sediment taken from... | place: Germany: Bremen ...
CACCAATCGAACCACAATAGGTTTTTTTCAGCGCATCATAGATTTCAGAAAGCTTCATCGTCTCTTTGCCAACCGCAAAAGAACCGACATTGAAGGTTTCATTAAAATCATCTGCTGTCAGGTTATGGAATTCAGGTTCAAGATCAGGCACTCGCTCCTGCTGCCATAGTCCTAACGGATCCAAGTTTGCATGCTGATGGCCCCCGGAAACGGTATGCGTTGATAAGCTGCAATACCTTAACCTGTTTAACATCAACATCTGGGTCGCTGACGGTAGCACTTAGATGGGGTTGTCTCTTTAGCCAGACGTCGAAAATAATCACGAACACGCGAGTGCGGTTGCTCAACAGCAGCTTCACTCACAACAGGCAGATCACTAAATACGTGACGCCATTTTTCGTCGACTAATTCTGGGGTCGCTAAGATACAACTCGTAGAGGTCTTCTACATAAGTTGCATTGGCGCCAGCCAGGTGTGAAGACTCAAGCCAAGCCTTCATAACGCCGTTCTGCATTGTTTTCCCTTAACCACTAGTTATCGCCATTTGCGCCGGTCTCAAGGCCGGGCTTTAAAGCTGGCTTCAGATAGCGAGTCAGGAAGCCAGCATATCGATAATTCGACTTAATTATACCGCGCGTTTTAGCAACATTGATTTAATGTGACCAATCGCTTTCGTTGGATTTAATCCCTTAGGACAAACATTTACACAGTTCATGATGCCATGGCAACGAAAAACACTAAAAGCGTCGTCAAGATCAGATAATCGTTCATCTGTTGCAGTATCACGACTGTCAATTAGCCAACGATATGCTGCTAGCAAGCCAGCCGGACCGATAAATTTATCTGGATTCCACCAGAACGACGGGCATGATGTCGAACAACATGCACACATAATACAGTCGTATAAACCATCGAGATGGGCACGGTCTTCAGGTGACTGAAGGTTTTCACGTGCAGGCGGCAGAGCGCCGTCATCAATCAGGAATGGCTTCACCTTCGCATAGTTAGTATAGAACTGTTCCATATCGATGATGAGGTCGCGAATAACAGGCAGACCAGGCAGTGGGCGAATCACAATCGTTTTTTCGCCAGTTAGCGCAGACAGCGGGGTAATACATGCCAGGCCGTTGGTACCATTCATGTTTACACCATCTGAGCCACACACGCCTTCACGACAAGATCGGCGGAAAGCCAGCGTTGGATCTTGCTCTTTTAGCAGGATTAACGCATCCAAAACCATCATGTCCGAGCCTTCAGGCACATCTAAGATATAACCCTTCATGTGTGGCACATTATCGACATCTGGGTTGTAACGATAAATAGAGAAATTCAATTTCATTTTCTTCCCTCCCCCCCCTTAGTAAGTACGCGCTTTCGGTGGGAACGCTTCACGACTTGTTGGCTCCATATTTACAGCACGCTTCGACATTTCTTCTGTCTCAGGGTTGTAAATAGAATGGCATAACCAATTTTGATCATCGCGCTCAGGGAAGTCGAAACGGGCATGGGCACCGCGACTTTCTGTACGGAAGTTTGCAGCAACAGCTGTTGCGTACGCAGTTTCCATAAGGTTATCAAGTTCTAGACATTCTATACGCTGAGTATTGAACTCCGTTGAGGTATCGTCTAGTCGCGCTTCTTTCAAGCGCTCACGGATCACTTTAAGCTCTTCCAAGCCTGTAGCCATCGCGTCACCTTCACGGAAGACCGAGAAGTTATTTTGCATACAGGACTGGAGGTCTTTACGGATCTGCACTGGGTCTTCACCTTTCTGGGTGTTATTCCAACGGTTGACACGCTCCAAGGATGCTTCGATATCAGACTCAGTTGCCGGACGAGCTTCAGCTTGAGCAGCCAAGGTCTCGCCAAGGTGCAGACCAGTTGCTCGGCCAAATACCACTAGGTCAAGCAGTGAGTTACCACCCAGGCGGTTGGCACCATGAACAGAGACAGAGGCAATTTCGCCACAGGCAAACAAGCCTTGTACTTCTTCGTCCTGGCCTGCGCTGTTTTGTTTAATTGCTTGGCCGGAAACCTGCGTAGGGACACCACCCATCATGTAATGACAGGTCGGGATAACAGGAATAGGCTCTTTAACAGGATCGATGTGCGCAAAGGTACGAGACAGCTCACAGATACCCGGCAGACGTGACTCAAGTACGTCTTTACCCCAGGTGATCCAGTTTCAGTTTAATGTGCGGGCCCCCCCATGGACCATCGCAGCCACGACCTTCACGGATTTCAACCATCATTGAACGGGCAACAACATCACGACCTGCAAGGTCTTTGGCGTTCGGAGCATAACGCTCCATGAAGCGCTCACCGTCTTTATTCAGCAGGTAACCACCTTCACCACGACAGCCTTCCGTTACCAATACACCGGCACCAGCAATCCCCGTAGGGTGAAATTGCCACATTTCGATGTCTTGCATTGGAACGCCGGCACGAAGTGCCATACCGACACCATCACCGGTATTAATAAATGCATTGGTTGTCGACGCGTAGATTCGGCCTGCACCACCTGTCGCCAGGATTGTTGCCTTCGATTTGAAGTAGCAAATCTCGCCGGTTTCCATGCAAAGTGCAGTACAACCAAGGATTGCACCATCTTGATTCTTCACTAAATCAAGCGCATACCACTCAGAGAAGATTGTCGTCTTATGCTTGATATTCTGTTGATACAACGTATGCAAAAGGGCGTGACCAGTACGGTCAGCCGCGGCGGCTGTACGCGCTGCTTGTTCGCCACCAAAGGCTTTGGACTGGCCGCCAAAAGGACGCTGGTAAATTGTACCGTCGTCGAAGCGTGAAAATGGAAGCCCCATTTTTTCTAGTTCGATAACAGATTTAGGACCGTTCTTGCACATGTATTCAATGGCATTCTGATCACCGATGTAATCAGAACCTTTAACTGTGTCATACATATGCCACTGCCAGTCATCCGGGTGTGAATTACCAAGAGCAACGGTAATCCCCCCCTGTGCAGACACAGTATGGGAACGGGTAGGGAAAACTTTAGACAACAAAGCACAACTAAGGCCTTGTTCAGAAATTTGTAGTGCGGCACGCATACCTGCACCACCGGCACCGATTACTACGGCATCAAACTCACGAACTGCAATGCTCACTTACGCACCCCCACACAATGAAGAAACCTGAAAACAGGTAGACAAAAAGTACTGCTACAACACCAAACTGGATGCCTGCTCGTAGGGCGGCAGGTTTAATATAGTCTGTTAATACTTGCCATAGGCCAATCCAAGCGTGGATCAATATTGATAGCAGCGCCAGCATAGTGAAGACCTTGGTGCTCAGTTTGCCAAAGAAAGCAGTCCAGGTTTCGTAGCTGAGATCCGGGCCAAAGGCGAAGAATCCGACCATGTAAATGGTGTAAAGGGTTAGGATGATTGCAGTTGCGCGAATCAGAATAAAATCGTGTATACCATTACGGCCGATTGTCGATACGTTGTTTACCATACTAGGCCTCCAGCGAAGATAGCTAGAACCGCCACAATTGCGAAGCTCACTTTAGTGCTTGCAATGCCGGATTCCATTTCTTCAAAATATCCCATGTCCATCATTAAATGACGCACGCCCAACACAATGTGATAAAACAATGCAGTCAGCACGCCCCCACAAAACAAATTTCACAAAAAAACTGTCAACAATGTTGGCAGCGGTTGCGAAACCTTCTGGGGAGGAAAGGGAAAGGCTTAATAACCAAAGTAGGATTGCAACAGAAACAAAGGTGATCACGCCAGATACACGGTGTAGGATCGACGCAATCGCCGTCAGAGGAAAGCGAATCGTCTGTAGGTCGAGGTTGACAGGTCTTGGCTTATTTACTTTCACGGTGTTTGCCCCACTCAGCTCCATTGAAGCATTTTATTTTTATAGAATTCTCCGATCCGCTTAAGCCAGATATATTAAGTGCAACATTCTAGTAACCTTTGGTTGCAATTATGTTTTAACGGGGACCTAAAACATAATTTAACCTAAGTGACTAATATTGTTGATAACTTAAGCATTCGCTTCTGGCGACCGCAGAACCAGAGACCTGCGGCGAGTATACGCCTCGTAACAACCAATTACAAACCCCGTTACATGACCTCTAACACGGTTTGAGGATTTTGCACCCTTTCACCCAATCTTATTAACAAGCGCACACAAACAGGCACAAAAATTGACAAATGGCGTCTCAATCGGTACAACAAATGCACATCCGCTTTGGATTAGGATTATAAAAACGCAAAGGAGATTGTTATGGCTGACAAGAAAGCTACTCTTCACATCGAAGGGGAAGCACCAGTCGAACTGCCGATTATCGGGGGGGGCTCACAAGGGCCAGATGTAATCGATGTGCGTAAACTTGGCGCTAACGGTTACTTTACATTCGATCCTGGTTTTCTAGCCACTGCATCATGTGAATCTCAAATTACATACATTGACGGCGATAAAGGTGTTCTGCTTCACCGCGGTTACCCTATCGACCAATTAGCTAATAATGCTGATTATTTAGAAGTTTGTTATATTCTTCTGTACGGCGAAGTCCCTACGCGTGAACAGTACGAAACATTCCGTACGACTGTTACACGCCACACCATGGTCCATGAGCAGATTGCCAGCTTCTTCCACGGCTTCCGTCGTGACGCTCACCCTATGGCTGTAATGTGTGGTGTGGTTGGTGCCTTGGCAGCGTTCTACCACGATTCTCTGGATATCAATAATGATACCCACCGTGAGATTACGGCATTCCGCCTGTTGTCGAAAATGCCAACGCTGGCCTCAATGTGTTACAAATACTCGATTGGCCAACCGTTCATCTTCCCACGCAATGATCTTGATTATGCTGAGAACTTCCTGCATATGATGTTTGCAACACCATGTGAAGAGTATGAAGTAAGCCCTGTCGTGGCACGCGCAATGGACAAGATCTTTACCCTTCATGCTGACCATGAACAAAATGCATCAACATCAACAGTTCGCCTGGCAGGCTCTTCTGGCGCAAATCCATTTGCCTGTATTGCTGCTGGTATCGCTTCACTCTGGGGACCAGCTCACGGCGGTGCCAACGAGGCATGCCTGAGAATGTTGGAAGAAATCGGCAGTGTCGATAAGATCCCAGAATTTGTTGAGCGTGCAAAAGACAAAGATGACCCGTTCCGCCTAATGGGCTTTGGTCATCGTGTTTACAAAAACTACGATCCGCGTGCAACCGTAATGCGTGAAGCATGTCATGAAGTACTTGAAGAGTTGAATATCCAGGATCCGCTGCTTGATGTAGCCATGGAGCTTGAGCGTATTGCACTTTCAGATGAATACTTCATCGATAAGAAACTGTACCCCGAACGTTGATTTCTACTCAGGTATTATCCTGAAGGCGATCGGCATTCCAATTTCTATGTTCACGGTGATCTTTGCCATGTCCCGTACTATCGGTTGGATTGCACATTGGAACGAGATGCACAACGACCCAACCAACCGTATCGGACGTCCACGTCAGCTATATACCGGTTATAACCAACGAGAGTTCAGCCCGATCCACGAGCGTGAATGATTGTTTTAGGTTCTAGTTAAAAGAAAAAAGGTTGAGCAGCGATGCTCAACCTTTTGTTTAACTAGAATAATAATTACACTGGGTTGTCGATATCGATAAACGTAACGTCCAATGCATGTTCATCGGCCAACCACTCTCCCAATGATTTGATCCCATACCGCTCAGTGGCATGGTGGCCGGCACTAAAATAGTGGATCCCCCCCAATTCTCTTGCCGTATGGACAGTCCGCTCTGAAATTTCTCCTGAGATAAAAGCGTCTAGGCCTTTGTGGGCAGCAAGCTCAATAAAATCCTGTCCACCGCCGGTACACCAACCGATCGTTTTAATTTCAGCAGGCGCGTTATCACCAATATGCAGCGGCTCGCGATGAAGTGCAATCGACAGACGTGACGCCAAATCTTCACCCGAAAGCGGCTGCTCAAATTGACCAAATACCGAAACCGATAGAGGATTACCCTCTTCCATTCCGCCTAATATTTCAATATCAAGCAGCTCGGCTAACTTGGCATTATTGCCAATTTCCGGGTGAACATCTAACGGCAAATGATAGGCATAAAGGTTAATACCATTTTCGATCAATGCTTTAATACGGCGGAATTTCATACCACGGATCTCAGCCGGTTCACCTTTCCAGAAAAAGCCGTGATGAACGAGGATCGCATCGGCTTTTTCTTCAATGGCGCGATCAATCAGAGCCTGACACGCCGTTACCCCCCGTAATCACTCTTTTTACTTCTGATTTACCCTCAACCTGCAAGCCATTGGGGCAGTAATCTTTGATCAGGTGCGGGCTCAGCAGCTTGTTCAGCACTGCTTCCAATTTGATGTTGTTCATTATCGCTTCCTTTTGTCAGTTAGCGTTATTCTATACGACAGAATATGAATTCACATCTAATCAACGCATTACAGGAAGTCGTGCCTAACGGTTTCTCCTGATTCCAATAGCTTCGCTCCTATCAATATTTCCCTAGACAATTGGCCCCCACCGATTGAGAATAAAAAAGCTGCATAAATGCAGCTTTTTCAATATTCTGGTAGTAGATAAACAGGCCCTAATATAAATCATGGGGGGCCATGTTCGACTTCTTCCAGCCACACAGGTTTCGTACTGATCTTTAACCAATACCGGTGTAGATAGCTATAGAAGCGAGAGCGTTTATCAACAGGCAAAAAAATCATAACTGGGAAGGTCAAAACGCCGACAAGCACGACTAGCACCCGGCGTAAAAAAATGCGGACTAACGAAAATGACTTGTACATAGGGCCCTCACCAACTGGTCTAACCTGTATATACAATAATCGAAAAGGCATCAGCACAATGCATCACAACGCACACTTTTTAGCCAAATCTTGGATTAGATAACTAAATAAGACACGACATGTCAAAGACTTACACTGACGCAACAAATAAGGAACAATTTCAGAACGATATCAATACTGTTCTCAATTGTCCGTCACTCACCTGCAATTCTCCTTTTATCGCAGATGATAATTGGCTGTCTGAATTCAGGGCTCAGGCTGCCATACCACCTCATACCCATTACCAAGCAACCGCCGGCTCGGATTTTATTATCAATGGCTATGGCAACAACTGATTGATGCACACCCTCATTACCTATTGGTTGCAGAAGAAGTTCAACTCAAATGGAACAAACAGACTCTCGGTGCCATCGACTTCCTGGTCAAAAACACACTTACTAACCAACTCGAGCATTGGGAAGTCGCTATCAAGTTCTATCTCGCCTACCAAAATAGCTGGCCCGGCCCCCCAATGCCAATGACAACCTCGACAAAAAAACAGCTCGAATGCTAGAACACCAGTTGACCCTAAGTGATCACCAGGCCTTCAAACAGCAACTTTTACCCCCCCGATACGGACAACCTGTCGTTAAACGCCTGATCATGCAGGGCCGCTTATTCTTTCCTCACGACACAATAGCGGCAGGCTCAGATATTGCCATCAATCCTAATGCTCGATCAGGGATCTGGTGTTATCAGTCGCAGGCTCTGGATTTAAAGCTCAAACAACTCAGCAAAGTTCAGTGGATCTGCCCTCCCCGCTATCAGGATCTCAGCAAATACCTTGATATCAGCAGGATCTCTATTCCGACGCAGGCTATCAGCCTGATGATAAGGTGTGGTTTGTGATGCCCAATCATTGGCCAACCCACAACAAGGATCGTTGACAACTTTTCTTCAGGCATAAAAAAACGCCCTCGAAAGGGCGTTTTTGGCAAATCAATGCAGCTTACAGACCAGCATCTGCAAAGACTTTGCTGACAATTTCCTGCGCCTCTTGCTCGATAAGGGTTAGGTGTTCCTTACCTTTAAAGCTTTCGCAGTAAATCTTGTAAATATCTTCGGTACCAGATGGACGCGCGGCAAACCAACCGTTTTCAGTTGTCACTTTCAAACCGCCGATTGCAGCACCGTTACCTGACGCATGAGTCAGACGGGCCGTAATTGCATCGCCAGCTAATGTCTCGGCAGCGACCATTTCTGGAGATAGCTTGCTGAGTACCGCTTTTTGCTCACCGTTAGCAACAGCCTGCAAGCGGTTGTATTGCGAAGCGCCATGCTTGACAGCCAGCTCCTCGTAATACTGCTGTGGGTTCTTGCCTGTAACTGCAGTAATTTCAGCGGCCAACAGACATAACAGGATACCGTCTTTATCAGTAGACCATGGCGTACCGTCCATGCGCAGGAATGATGCCCCCGCACTTTCCTCGCCACCAAAGCCTAGCTTGCCTGAATACAAACCATCGACGAACCATTTGAAGCCAACAGGCACTTCGCACAGTTCACGGTCCAAATCAGCCACAACACGATCGATCAGAGCACTGGATACCAGCGTTTTCCCTACGGCAACATCCTGGCCCCCAGTCTGGGCGATGGCGGTAAAGGTAATCGATACATACCGCAAGGAAGTGGTTAGGGTTCATCAGGCCGGCAGGTGTCACAATACCGTGGCGGTCATAATCAGGATCATTGCCGAAAGCTAAATCATAGCTGTCTTTGTGAGCCAGCAGGCCAGCCATCGCGTAAGGCGATGAGCAATCCATACGAACCACACCGTCTTTGTCCAGTGACATAAAACGGAAAGACGGGTCAATAGACTCATCAACCAACGTCAGATCCAGTCCATAGTGCTCGCAATCTGACGCCAATACTCGATACCCGATCCACCTAGCGGATCGACACCAAGTTTCAGTTTCGCTTTCTGAATCGCAGCCATATCGATAACATTTACTAAATCATCGACATACGGTGCAACTAACTCTTGCTCAACCACTAGTTCGCTGGCAAATGCTTGCTGAACCGACACTCGCTTAACATCCACCATGCCATTGGCAATGATTTCGTTGGCGCGTTTTTCGATAGCGGTCGTCAGCTCACCCTCAGCTGGGCCACCATGGACAGGGTTGTACTTGATACCACCGTCTTGAGGCGGATTATGCGACGGGGTGATGACAATGCCATCGGCCTTATCGGCATTGACTTTGTTATGGCACAGAATGGCATGAGACACACCCGGTGTCGGGGTATAGCCACGTTCTTCCTGAATCACAACGTTAACATTATTCGCCACCAGCACTTCAAGGGTTGAAGTAAATGCCGGCTCAGACAAAGCGTGTGTATCTTTGCCAAGAAACAGCGGGCCTGTCACACCATTTGCAGCACGTACTTCAGCAACCGCCTGGGCAATCGCCCAGATATGGTGCTGGTTGAACGTACCTTTATCAGCCGTACCACGGTGACCAGAAGTACCAAAAGCGACTTGCTGCTGTGGTTTAGAAACGCTCGGCTCGATCAGAAAATAGTTTGCCACTAACGCTGGGATGTTATGCATATCTTCTTGCTGGGCACGCTGCCCGGCACGAGGATGGATCGCCATTAACTTATCCTTGTAAAAAAGAGGCGTAAAGCCAGTTAAACTTCACCGCAAACTTTATCGATGATATCCACACCGAAGTTCATTTTGCCCATCAACTGCTCAACCATCTGACGTTTGCGATCTGTATTTGTATTCGTAATTACCCAAAATGGCGTCTCGGGTATTGCTTTCGGCTTGGTCGTTTTACCACTTGCCAAAAGAGTATCTTCGCTCTCGGCAAAATAGACGCGTGTACGACCTTTGATTGCCGCAGCTTCTGTAAAGCCTTTCGGATCGATACGATAAAGCGAGGACAGGATCATCATGAAGCGACCGATGGCTTTTTCCTGGACGGCAAATTCATCTGAAATCAACAACGATCGCATCTCTTTCACGCGATCCATTTTTGCTACGTTACCCGCGTCTTTACTAACCACGATACCTTTCGGACGAACTGGCATAACAACCTCAGGCTGCTGTGCTGTCTGATCAGGCACCATAAGTAGGCGGCGCAAAATGTCGGATGCGCTCTCGCCAATATGCTGGGTTTGACTGGCGATATAACGATATAGCTCTTCGTCTACCTCAATACTCTTCATCGTAGTGTTCATTATCGTTCCGTTTGAAAATCACGGTGAGATTATAACGTGATCCGAGGTTATACTCTACGATAAAGCGTTATCAACAAGAGAAAATAGTCAGTGAATCTTCATTACCAAGTGGACGGACAAGGAGAGGCGATCATTTTGATCCACGGCCTTTTTGGCAGTGCCGACAATCTGGGGGGGTTGCTCGCCAGAGCCTTGAAAGAAAAATACAAAGTGATCAGCATTGATCTTCGTAACCATGGCAAATCCCCCCCATTCAGAGACGTTCACCTATCGGGAGATGGCAGCCGACGTCCTCGCAGTTATCGACCATTGCAACATTAAACACTTCTCGCTCATTGGCCATTCGATGGGCGGAAAAGTCGCCATGGCAATGACGGAATTAGCAGCGCCTCGACTTAATCACTTGGTTGTGCTGGATATGGCACCAGTGCACTACTACGTACACCGTCACCAAAATGTGTTTGCCGGCCTGCGGGAGGTATCAAAACACACCGTTAGCAAACGCAGTGAAGCCGAAACCTACCTGGCTCGGCATATCATCGAACCGGGTGTAAGACAGTTTTTACTCAAGTCATATGCCAAGACCGACAGCGGTTACAATTGGCGCTTCAATGTCGACGGCCTGATTGCCAACTATGAAACCATTATGGGCTGGCAAGACGTCCCCAAATTCACTGGCAAAACCCTATTCATCAAAGGCCAGGATTCTGAATATATTCTGCCCGAGCACAGAGAATCCATCACGAGACAGTTTCCTTCGGCCAAGGCCCATATGGTTGCAAAAACTGGCCACTGGCTGCATGCCGAAAAACCAGACACGGTAAATCGTATTATTCTGAACTTCTTACAATCGGCTTAGGGCCTGGACGATGAAAAATCAACCGTCCCGATACCGTTAACAGGCACCTATTGTCTGTGTTATAGTGCGCGCCTAGCTCGGCTTCAACTGCTGTAAGGAGACAGAAATGTTATATGAGCACATGGATCTGCTCGAATCGATTGGCTTAGACTTGCTGTTTGCCGCGATTTTTTTCTTTATTGGCATGGCCATAAAAGATGTCCTGAAGCAGGGCAATGTGCCACCATTTGGACGCAAGATTGTCTGGCTGGTCCTATTTTTAGGATGCGCCGGTTTTGTGACCAAGGGCCTTATTCAGCTCAGTTGGGAAGGTGCTGGCCTCGGCTAATATTGGGCACAGGACACCAGCAGGCCGAGCACGAAACAAAGCCGAATCATGAAATCGGTTAAGCTCAAACTCAGAGCAAATGATGTTCAGTGACCCAGTGTCGATCTATGACAGTGATGAAATTCATAGTTAGAACGGCTGAGCATTGAAATTCAGGGCCAATGCCTGATAAGATTTATGTATATCGTTATCATCAACGATAACGGTCAACAACTAATATACGGGTAATCTCTACTATGGCGAGTGTAGGACTCTTCTTTGGTAGCGACACTGGTAACACAGAAGCTGTCGCTAAAATGATCCAGAAACAACTAGGCAAAAAGCTGGTTGAAGTAAAAGATATCGCTAAAAGCAGCAAAGAAGATATCGACAATTTTGACCTGCTTCTTTTAGGTATCCCTACCTGGTACTACGGCGAAGCACAATGTGACTGGGATGATTTCTTCCCTGAATTGGAAAGTATCGACTTCTCGACCAAGCTTGTTGCTATTTTCGGTTGTGGTGATCAAGAAGATTATGCTGAGTACTTCTGTGATGCGATGGGTACGGTTCGTGAAATCGTAGAAGGTCGTGGTGCAACAATCGTCGGCCACTTTTCGACTGAAGGTTTCGAATTTGAAGCATCAAAAGCACTTGTTGACGACAACCATTTTGTCGGCCTATGCGTTGATGAAGATCGACAGCCAGAACTGACTGACGAGCGCGTAGAAAAGTGGGTTAAACAAATCTACGACGAGATGTGTCTAGCTGAATTGGCTGACTAATTACTCTCCGCCATCGAAAACGCGCCTCAAGGCGCGTTTTTTATTTCAGGCAAACTTAAACTTGGACCATAGAGTCACTGTCATCGATGCAAGCCGCACCTTCAGCCTGCTTATCCCAGATGTAGTACTCCCTACCTCCCCCACTAACATGAGTGCATATACTGGATCAATCAGCGAAAAAATACTGCCTCGTATTGAGTACGATTAGCATTTTTATTCCACCGTCTTAACTTCAAACGAATTTTTACCCGACGGTAGTCATCGGAAATATGTAAAATCCGGATCCCCCGCACCCCCAGAACGGAGGCCACATATTCAAGACAAACTTCGCAATGCCTGGCTTAAAAAATAGTTTCACAGCCTGTCATCCCTGCTAACTGGCACAATGAGCACAATGTACATTTTCTTAACAAGCCTGCAAAGTAAAGAAAAGTTACATATCAGGTAGATTCATCGCTTTTTAAGGTTTATTGTTACCTTGTCGTCACTTATAATGAATAGATATGAGAAAGACTACCGCATCATGTTGTTGCGGCTAGCCAATAGGAAACTCGGATGTCAGATAATAATCACGCACTTAAACAAGCAGGCTTAAAAGTTACGCTTCCGCGTCTTAAGATTCTGGAAGTACTACAGCAGCCTGACTGTCAACACATTAGTGCTGAAGACTTGTATAAGAAACTAATCGATATTGGTGAAGAGATTGGCCTGGCAACGGTTTACCGCGTACTGAACCAATTTGATGATGCTGGTATCGTAACCCCGCCACCACTTTGAGGGTGGCAAGTCGGTGTTTGAACTGGCTACTCAGCACCATCACGACCATTTGGTTTGCCTTGATTGTGGAAAAGTCATTGAGTTTTCAGATGAAGTGATAGAGCAGCGCCAGAAAGAAATCGCTGCCAGTTTCAATGTTCGTCTGACAAACCATAGCCTATATCTCTATGGACACTGCAAAGAAGGTGACTGCAGTGAAAACCCAGAGCTGCATGATCGTACATAAGAAAAAACGTTAAGCCTTCACGTTTAATAAATTCTCGCTTAGTCGCTCGACACTAAGCAAAAAAACCAGCCAATGGGCTGGTTTTTTATTGGGTGAAGAAGCCAGCCTTCACTGACCTACCGCATTAGTCGCCGATTTTCGCCCAAGTATCACGAAGCCCAACCGTACGGTTGAAAACCAAGCTGTCTGTCGTAGAGTCTTTGCTGTCCGCACAGAAATAACCCATGCGTTCAAACTGGAATGCCTTCTCAGCTTCCGCTTCAGCCAAAGACGGCTCGACAACACCCTGCATGGTGGTCAGCGACTCTGGGGTTAATAACCGAGACAAAGTCATCTGCAGCACCTGGGTTAGGAACCGTAAACAAACGGTCGTACAGACGGATTTCTGCAGGAATACCCCGCCTGAGCAGATACCCAGTGAATTACACCTTTCACCTTACGGCCGTCAGCCGGGTTCTGGCCCAGCGTCTCGTTATCGTAAGTACAGAAGATAGTTGTAATATTTCCTTCTTCGTCTTTCTCGATACGTTCAGCCTTAATTACGTATGCACCGCGCAAACGTACTTCTTTGCCCAGTACCAGGCGCTTGTACTTCTTGTTGGCTTCTTCGCGGAAATCTTCACGCTCGATGAACAACTCACGAGTGAAAGGTACTTCACGTGTACCCATCTCCGGCTTGTTCGGGTGATTGGCAACATTCAAGATTTCAGCTTCACCATCAAAGTTTTCAATAACAACTTTGACTGGATCCAGCACCGCCATCGCACGTGGTGCATTTTCATTTAGATCGTCACGAATACAAGATTCCAGTGAGCTCATTTCGATGGTGTTGTCTTGCTTGGTAACACCAATACGCTTACAGAATTCGCGGATAGAGGCAGACGTGAAGCCACGACGACGCAAACCAGAAATAGTCGGCATACGAGGATCATTCCAACCAGAAACCAGATTCTCAGTAACCAGTTGGTTCAGCTTACGCTTCGACATTACTGTATATTCGAGATTTAGGCGACTAAACTCGTACTGATGCGGTTGGCAGTCAATCGTGATGTTCTCCAGTACCCAATCATACAAACGGCGGTTGTCCATAAACTCCAGAGTACAGATCGAGTGAGTAATACCTTCTAGCGCATCAGAGATACAGTGCGTAAAGTCATACATCGGGTAGATACACCACTTATCACCTGTCTGGTGGTGAGTGGCAAAACGCACACGATAGATAACTGGATCACGCATTACCATAAATGGTGACGCCATGTCGATCTTAGCACGAAGCACATCTTGCCCTCTTCTACTTCGCCGTTCTTCATCTTATCGAACAGCGCGAGGTTCTCTTCAACGCTACGATCGCGGTACGGGCTGTGTTTACCGGGCTCGGTCAGCGTGCCACGGTACTCACGCATTTGCTCTGGACTTAGCTCATCAACATACGCTAAGCCTTTAGTAATTAATTCAATAGCAAACCCGTATAGGTTGTCGAAGTAGTTTGATGAGTAGCAAATCTCACCGCTCCACTCGAAGCCCAACCAGTTAACATCGTTCTTAATAGACTCAACGTATTCGATGTCTTCTTTCTCAGGGTTTGTATCGTCGAAACGTAAGTTACATTGACCCTGATAGTCCTGAGCAATACCGAAGTTCAAACAAATTGATTTAGCATGACCGATATGCAGGTAGCCATTCGGCTCCGGCGGGAATCGGGTATGTACGCTTGTATGTTTGCCACTTGCTAAATCCGCATCAATAATTTGGCGGATAAAGTTAGTTGGACGAGCTTCAGATTCACTCATCAATTACACCTCGTGTGCTTACAGGATTTTGGAACTCTCTATGATCCATAAATATGGTGCACGACTCAACAAATAGTATGCATTGTTTGTCGATATGTATAAAAAAACCCCGCTATCGCAGGGCAATATAAGCATACGGCACCCAAATGGAGCACCAACAACAACATTCCACTCAGGAAACCACAACGGAAGAAGGATAACCTGAACTTGAAACTACCTGAGCAGCTTCGGAATACACTTCGGGGGAAAGCGTATTCGGAAACCGGGCAAAGCCAAGCAAAACGATGTAAATATGGCTCGAGCCAAAACGGTTAATTCAATACCGGTAACTGACCACACCCGTAATTATTCGACCTAGAGAATGAAACCGGCCTCGCATGAGAGGCCGGTTGTGTTACTAATATCTAGAACCTAGAGATTAGGTTATTAAGGCAGTTTTACAGAAGAGAGGTCTTCTGATGCCGGTATTTTTTTCATTTCGCCAGCAACAATTTCAGCTAATGGACCAAGAATAACCTGTAGGTTGTTTGAACCAAGCTTAACGACACCCATTGCACCAAGGGCTTTCAGCGTCTTCTCATTAGCCAGGCTGCTGTCTTTTAGAGTAAGACGAAGGCGCGTGATACATGCATCGATATTTTCAAGGTTACCGTGACCGCCAAGCGCTTTCAGGTACTGTTTAGCTAATTCGCCAGTTTCTGCGGAACCAACAGCTACCGAACCTTCTTCTTCATCGTCATCTTCACGACCAGGTGTTTTCAGGTTGAACTTGATGATAACTGTACGGAAGATGGCATAGTAAAGACCGAAGAATACCAGGCCTTGTACAATCAGCATGTACCAGTTAACAGCAAGAGGGTTACGAGTCGATAGAACCATATCGACAAGACCAGCTGAGAAGCCGAAACCAGCAATCCACTGCATTGACGCTGCAATGTATACAGACAGGCCTGCAAGCGCTGCGTGAACAACATATAGCGCAGGCGCAAGGAACATAAAGGCAAATTCAAGCGGCTCGGTAACACCTGTAAAGAATGATGCGAAACCGGCAGCAATCATGATTGATGCAACTTTTTCTTTGTTCTTGGCTTTAGAGGTATGATACATCGCAAGCGCAGCACCTGGCAGACCAAACATCATGATAGGGAAGAAACCGGCCTGGTACATACCAGTAACACCTGGAGTTGCAACACCTTCAGCAATTGACTTCGCGCCGCCAAGGAAGTTAGGAATATCGTTGATACCGGCAACATCGAACCAAAATACTGAGTTCAGTGCGTGGTGTAGGCCAACAGGAATTAGTAAACGGTTGAAGAATGCGTAAATACCAGCACCCACTTCACCCATGCCCTGAATACCTTCACCGAAGTTCACAAGACCACCGTAAACGGCTGGCCAGATGTACATCAGTATGAAAGCAATAAAGATACCTGCGAAAGACGTCAGGATAGGAACCAGACGCTTACCCGAGAAGAATGCCAGGGCTTTATGAAGTTCTACAGCAGAGAATCGATTATAGATTTCAGCAGATACGATACCAACTAGGATACCGACAAATTGGTTATTGATCTTCGCGAACGCTGCAGGTACTGCGCTTGGGTCAATACCTTGAATTTGTGCAACAGCCCCCGGAGACAGCAGCGTTGTAACAACTAAAAAACCAACAAAACCAGAAAGTGCTGCTGCACCATCTTTATCTTTAGACATACCATACGCAACACCAATTGCGAACAGTACAGACATGTTATCGATAATAGCGGCACCAGCTTTAATCAAAAAGGCCGCCAGTGCACTGTTTGCACCCCCCAACCATTCGGATCAATCCAGTAACCAATACCCATTAATATTGCGGCGGCAGGCAGAGTGGCAACAGGTACCATCAATGCCTTACCTACTTTCTGAAAATATCCAAGAATATTCACCCTTAGTTCCCCCCCTATGGTTTTCTTAGATGCGAGCCAGATAACTTTTTTTAGTTACCCGATTAAGTCATTTGCAGTGTAAGAGATTAATTTCGCCCCGCAAATTAAAACCTCATCAATTGTGATCTTTATCACCTGATTAGCTAACAATAGAGCGATTTTGCTAGCCCGATCATAAAACTTATTTTATTATCCAAAACAAAGGCCATATGCCGTTAAGATTTAATCGTATTATCTACTAGGAATGAGGTATCACTGTGAGACTAATCCCGCTGAATAAAGCTAAAGATGTAGGTTTGTGGTCCGCGCGCTATATCGCTGATTCTATTAACAAATTTCAGCCTACAGCCGACCGTCCTTTTGTATTAGGTTTACCAACAGGTGGCACTCCGCTAGCAACATACAAGCGTTTGATCGAGCTTTATGAAGCTGGAGAAGTAAGTTTCAAACATGTTGTTACCTTCAACATGGATGAGTATATCGGTATCTCTGCAGATCACCCAGAATCATACCGTAGCTTTATGTATAACAACTTCTTTCAACATATTGATATTCAAGAAGAAAATATCAACCTCTTAAACGGTAACTCTGACGACCACGAAGCTGAATGTCAGCGTTATGAGGACAAGATCAAATCTTACGGCAAAATTAACCTATTCATGGGCGGCGTAGGCAATGATGGACATATAGCTTTCAACGAACCTGCTTCTTCACTGGCATCACGTACACGCATCAAAACACTGACGGAAGACACGCGTATTGCCAACTCTCGTTTCTTTGACGGTGACATGAGCCAAGTGCCGAAGTACGCGTTAACAATTGGTGTCGGAACGCTGCTGGATTCGAAAGAAATTATGATTCTGGTAACTGGTCATAACAAAGCACAGGCGCTACAAGCCGCAGTTGAAGGCTCAGTCAACCATTTGTGGACAGTCTCTGCTCTTCAGCTACACCCTAAATCACTGATTGTTTGTGACGAACCATCAACACAAGAGCTGAAAGTCAAAACAGTTAAGTACTTCCAGGAACTGGAAGCTAAAAACATTAAAAACCTTTAAAAAGGAGTTGTTCATGTACGCGCTTACCAATTGCCGTATTTTTACCGGTAGCGATGTGCTGAATAACCACGCCGTCATTATTGACGGCGTGAACATTCACGCTGTTTGCCCTACTGCCGAGCTGCCACAAGATATTAAAACGCTTGATCTGAATGGAGCCAACCTGACTCCTGGGTTCATTGATCTGCAACTCAATGGTTGCGGTGGGGTGATGCTCAATGATGAAATCAATGCCGATACCATCCACACCATGCACCGTGCCAACCTGAAGTCAGGTTGTACAAGTTTCTTACCGACGCTTATCACATCGTCTGACGAAGATATGAAGACAGTAATTGCCGCGGCCCGCGAATATCACGCTAAATATCAGAATCACTCGCTAGGCCTGCACCTAGAAGGCCCGTATCTAAATGTAATGAAAAAAGGGATTCACAGCGTTGATCATATCCGTCGCTCAGACGATTCTATGATCCAGACAATCTGTGACAATGCCGATATTGTGGCCAAAGTGACACTGGCACCAGAACAGAACTCGCATGAGCACATTAAACAGCTTGCCGATGCGGGGTATTGTGGTTTCAGCCGGGCACACCAATGCAACTTACGTCGAGGCACGCAAGGGTTTCGAGGCAGGAATCAGTTTCGCCACCCACTTGTTCAATGCAATGACTCCAATTGCAGGCCGAGAGCCAGGCATGGTTGGTGCAATCTACGATACCCCTGAAGTCTATACAGCGTTATTGCCGACGGCTTCCACGTCGATTATGCCAATATTCGTATGGCTCATAGGATGAAAGGCGAAAAACTTGTTTTGGTCACCGATGCAACTGCACCTGCAGGAGCTGACATTGATCACTTTATTTTTGTCGGTAAGAAAGTATATTATCGTGATGGCAAGTGTGTTGATGAAAATGGCACACTTGGTGGTTCGGCACTCACTATGATTGAAGCAGTTCAAAACAGTGTCGAACATGCAGGTATCGCCCTGGACGAAGCGATCCGTATGGCTACTCTCTATCCGGCACGTGCAATTGGTGCAGGTAATACACTGGGGGCCATCAAAAAAGGCATGGTTGCTAACCTGGCTATTTTTGATCGCGAGTACAAAGTTCGGGCGACTGTTGTTAACGGTGAATACGAGCAGAACTAAATATGACAGGCGGACAAATTGGTAATGTAGATCTGGTAAAACAGCTTAACAGTGCAGCTGTTTACAGACTCATAGACTTGCAAGGCCCTATATCACGTATCCAGGTTGCAGACGTAAGTCAGCTTGCTCCTGCAAGCGTTACTAAAATCACCCGCCAATTGCTTGAGCGCGGCCTAATTAAAGAGGTCGCGCAACAAGCTTCCACCGGTGGTCGACGTGCCATTTCGCTGACAACAGAGTCAGCCCCCCCTTTTCATTCGATTGCGATCCGTCTTGGACGCAACTACATCGAATTAACCATTTTTGATCTGAGCGGCAAACACATTGCCAGCGCAGCACATCAGTTTAATTACGCCACCCAGCAAGAACTTACTGATGGCCTACTTGGCCATATCCGTCAGTTCATTGCAGACAACCAGAATGTTTTGCGTGAGCTGGTTGCTTTCGGTATTACCCTGCCAGGGCTGATTGATCCAGAAAACGGCATTATCGAATATATGCCGCATATTGAGGTTGATAACTTCCCTCTCTCAGAGATCATCAGCGAAAAGTTTGGTGTGTCCTGCTTTGTCGGTAACGATATCCGAGGTCTGGCACTGGCCGAACACTATTTTGGTGCAAGCAAGGATTGCAAAGACTCAATTCTGGTCAGTGTTCACCATGGTACTGGCGCCGGGATCATCGTGAACGGTCAGGTGTTCCTTGGCTTTAACCGTAACGTCGGTGAAATAGGCCATATCCAGATCGATCCACTCGGGGGATAAATGCCAATGCGGTAACTTCGGTTGCCTGGAAACGGTTGCTGCCGACCCTGCGATCATCAAGCAGGTACAGACGCTATTGGCTCAGGGCTACCAAAGTAGCCTGCAGGAGCTGGAAGAAGTCACGATGCCAGCCATCTGCGAAGCGGCCAACAAAGGTGACGAACTGGCCAGTCAGGCTCTGATCAAGGTCGGTAATCAGCTTGGCAAAGCACTGGCAATGACCATTAACTTATTCAACCCGCAAAAAATAGTAGTTGCCGGCAATATCATCCAAGCAAAGGATGTCATTTTCCCTGCCATTCGTCGCTGCATTGAAACGCAGTCATTGTCGACGTTCCATAAAGATCTGCCGATTGTTGAGTCAGAGCTATACAGTCAACCAACTATTGGTGCCTTCTCAATGATCAAGCGCGCAATGCTTAACGGCGTACTGCTCCAGCGTATGCTTGAAGATTAAAGTCTAACGCAAAGCGAGGGGACGACAAGCGTACATCATACCGTCGTTTATTTATTCGCCACTCGGATAGGGGGCATGTACCGGACAGGTACATGCCCCTTGTGTTATATTGCGCTCAAAAATTAAGACCCAATATCGGATGAATCATCGCTAATCTATAGGTTATGCGTAGCGCTATCGGGATCACAACAAGAAAGGATCGTACGTCTCAACATGGAACTCATTTTTATTATTGCCGCCTTCTTAGCTGGCTTTATCGCCTTAAGGTGCAAGCTTCCACCACTGGTTGGCTTTCTTGTTGCAGGCTTTGCCCTCAATAGCGCAGGCTACCAATCAACAGAAGCCCTCAGTATGCTCGCCGATCTCGGAGTGACCCTGCTGCTGTTCTCGATTGGCCTCAAGCTTGATGTTAAAACCCTGCTCACCAAAGAGATCTAGGGGGGGCAACACTACATAACCTACTGACAACTGGCCTATTCACCCTTGCTCTCCTAGCCCTAAAACAACTTGGCCTCGGTATGCTCAGTGATCTCGACGTCATGCAGCTCGGTCTCCTTGCCTTCGCCCTCTCTTTTTCGAGCACTGTTTTTGCGATCAAAGCGCTACAGGAAAAAGGCGAGCTCAATGCAACCTATGGTACGCTTGCGATAGGTATACTGGTCATGCAAGATATCTTTGCCGTTATCTTCCTGACAGTCTCAACCGGAAAAATCCCGGAGATCACCGCCCTGGCCTTGTTTGCCCTGCCTCTGCTACGTCCGTCACTGTTTAAAGTTCTCGATAAAGCAGGCCACGGAGAAATGCTGGTCTTGTACGGAATCTTCCTCGCGCTGGTCGCCGGGGCCGGACTATTTGAGGCTGTCGGAATGAAAGCCGACCTTGGCGCATTGATTCTGGGCATGATGTTGGCCGCCCATCCCAAGGCCTCTGAAATGTCAAAATCTCTGTTTAACTTAAAAGAACTTTTACTGGTCTGCTTCTTTCTCAACATTGGCCTGTCAGAGGAACCAACCCTTGACGGATTCCTGATGGCGATATTGCTGCTGCTACTGCTGCCGATGAAAGGGATTCTCTACTACATAATCTTTAACCTGTTCCGTTATCGGGTTCGGACTTCCCTGCTAGGCACTCTCACCTTATTCAACTACAGTGAGTTCGGGCTGATTGTTGGCGGGCTTGCTTACAGTATGGGAATGCTACCGGGAAACTTTCTGGTTGCTATCGCCATTGCTGTGTCACTTTCTTTCCTTATCGCAGCCCCCCCTTGAATAACATCGGCCACCGACTATATAAAGATGCTTCAAAATGGCTGAAGGAGTTTGAGCCGGACAAACTTAATTCGAGTGATAAATTGATTGATCTCGGTAACAAGAAAATCATGATTCTGGGTATGGGCCGTATTGGTTCAGGTGCCTACGATGAATTAGTCGAACGCTACGGCGAACAGGTCATCGGGGGGGTTGAAACTCGCGAAGAATCAGTCCAGATCCACCAGGCCGCTGGCCGCAATGTGATTCACGGCGACGCCACTGACTCAGATTTCTGGGCCCGTGCGATTTCCCGCCATAGCACCGAGCTAATTTTGCTGGCAATGCCGCATAGCCAAGCTAACAGTTTTGCGCTAGAGCAAATTCGTGAACGTAATTATAAAGGGAAAATTGCCGCTATCGCCAAATATAATGATGATGAAGCACTTCTCAATGAGCTGGGAGTCGATGCGGCATTCAATATCTACAACGAGGCTGGTAGCGGTTTTGCCCGTCATGTTTGCGAGCACCTTTCGCCTGACATAAAGCCTCTATAGCCTCTTTCACTTTATCAATATTTAAACGGCAGCCTCGGCTGCCGTTTACTTTTTCGATTAAAAAACCAACCTTGACTGGAAAACATTCAGTAAAACCCCCCCATAAAACCGAACAAGATTCACCTACAAGCCTTTTCTTCAATTGAATTGAGATTAATAGTTGCATTTCATTACTGAATACGCAATTTTAACAATTAAGAACGGGAGACGTTAGCAGCAAGGAGTAGGAATTGAATGCCTAGACTAGGAACTAGGCACTCAATTCTTACTCCCCCCCTCCCAAACAATTATGGATAGCTACAAGCAATTTGAAGTTGGAGTCAGAAGTATGTGTTCAGTATTCGGTATCTTAGACATAAAAAGTGATGCGACAGCGTTGCGCGAAACAGCGTTGGAAATGTCCAAGAAAATGCGTCATCGCGGTCCTGACTGGTCAGGTATCTATTCTTCGGAAAAAGCCATCCTAGTGCACGAGCGCTTGGCTATCGTTGACCTCAATAGCGGTGAGCAACCTCTGTACAACGAAGATAAAACACATGCACTTGCGGTTAACGGCGAGATATACAACCACAAAGAATTACAGGCTGAATTTGCGCCCGACTACCCTTTCCAAACGGAGTCTGACTGTGAAATTATCCTCGCGCTATACAAAGAAAAAGGGCCGGAGCTGCTTGATTACCTCAACGGTATTTTTGGCTTCATCCTGTATGACGAGCAAGAAGATGCCTACCTGATCGGCCGTGACCACATTGGTATTATTCCGCTATACCATGGCCACGATGAGCACGGTAACTACTATATCGCTTCCGAAATGAAATCACTGGTACCAGTCTGTAAGACCATCAGCGAATTCCCTCCAGGCCACTTCCTATGGAGCAAGAAAGGCGAGCCAGTTCGTTACTACAAACGCGACTGGATGGAATTTGACACTGTTGCCGAGGCAGAGACCGATAAAGTCGCACTGTCAGACGCACTAGAAAGTGCCGTCAAGCGACAGCTAATGACAGATGTTCCATACGGTGTGCTGTTATCCGGCGGCTTGGACTCATCCGTTATCTCCGCTATCACCAAGAAATTCGCCGCACGTCGTATCGAAGATGACGAACAATCTCAAGCATGGTGGCCGACACTGCACTCATTTGCTATCGGCCTTGAAGGTGCACCCGATCTCAAAGCCGCGAAAGTGGTAGCTGATAGTATTGGCACTGTTCACCACGAACTAACCTATACCGTGCAGGAAGGCCTCGATGCCATCCGTGATGTGATTTACCACATCGAAACCTATGACGTCACCACTATTCGTGCATCGACGCCAATGTACCTGATGTCTCGTAAGATCCGTGCGATGGGGGGGATCAAAATGGTGCTTTCTGGCGAAGGGGGGGCTGATGAAGTCTTCGGCGGTTACCTTTACTTCCACAAAGCACCGAACGCAAAAGAATTCCACGAGGAAACCGTCCGTAAACTGCTGGCTCTAAACATGTTCGACTGTGCCCGTGCCAACAAGTCCATGGCAGCCTGGGGGGGATAGAAGCTCGTGTTCCTTTCCTCGACAAAGAGTTTCTGGAAGTGGCGATGCGCCTGAACCCCCCAAAGACAAGATGTGTGGTAACGGCAAAATGGAGAAACACATCCTCCGTGAGTGTTTTGGCCATTACCTGCCAGAATCCGTCGCGTGGCGTCAGAAAGAGCAGTTCTCTGATGGCGTGGGTTACAGCTGGATTGACTCACTGCGAGAACTTGCCGAAGCCAAAGTGACCGAACAACAACTTGAAACTGCGAAGTTCCGCTTCCCGTATAACACGCCGACAACCAAAGAAGGCTATATGTACCGCGAAATCTTCGAAGAGCTATTCCCGCTTGAAGATGCCGCAAAATGTGTCCCAGGGGGGGGCCCGTCAATCGCTTGTTCAAGTGCCAAAGCCATTGAGTGGGACGAGAGCTTCAAAAACAGTGCAGACCCATCAGGCCGAGCTGTTGCCGCCGTTCACAACGAAGCTTATGAACAAAAAGCTTAACGGCCCAGTTATCATCTAAATACTGAAACGAGAGCCATGAGCTCTCGTTTTTTGTTATTGCGCTATCACTCTGCGAGCAAAGCCCTT
>LLEM01000067.1_pt1 | contig 23879 bp, 25 predicted proteins | sample 595841 | NCBI WGS metagenome assembly LLEM01 (sample SAMN02919313, study PRJNA255460) | bioreactor metagenome | biome: chemostat; feature: culture 2012_10.2; material: sediment; isolation source: day64 10degC chemostat 2012 inoculated with Wadden Sea sediment taken from... | place: Germany: Bremen ...
TTAATAGATTACTAATTTCCCCCATACTCACCCCCCCTTAGATCACCTGCATCGGTAACCGTGCCTGTATCTAAAGATAAGCATAGCTATTCTCCGGTAGCCTGCTACAAAAAGCCCTTCCAGTCGGAAGGGCTTTTTCGCTTATGTGACTGTGAGCTTAGAATAATACCAGCTGCATACTCCCCGACGCCACCAGCAGCAAAGAAGCCGCCAACAACTGCCAGCGATTTACTGTCTTAGTCAGCAGAATATGTCCGGCCCAAACAAGCAGTGCCAATACCAGTAACACCAACGAACCGACAACATCGGAAGTCATCGACTGCAGCGTTGGCTCATCCATACCAGTAAGTAGCCACAGCATCAGCAGCACGCTGATAATCGCACTGACAAATCCGCTAAACGGTAAGATTCGGTGAAAAGCCTGCAAACGGGTGCGGGCCTGAGTCAGCAGCAAATGCGCCAGAGAGCTGCCAAACAGTGCCACAGCCATGAGCTCAGGCCAATTTGAGGGATATTCATTGCTGGCAGCAATAGCAACCAGCTAAGCATCGCCAGAACATTTGCAGCATAGAGAGCTTTCAGCGGACCCGCATCACGTGTTTTCCCCGTCTTTACCTTGAAGGTAAAAAAGCCCAGCGTCAGTAAAGGTAGCAGCGCTACCGGATGGCTAATCACTGCCACAACCCAGCCGACCAAAATTACAGGCAACGTTTTGTGTACCCTGCCACGCTGGCCCGGACATATCTCCCCCTTGGTTAACACCAAAGTAAAAATCAATTGCGCACCCAACAAAGCGGGGGATCAGAAACGTCAAATAACCTGTAAACATGCTCAAACTTGTATCAATAAAAATGAGGAGGGATCATAGCAAGTTCACGGATTGATTGCACAATCAAGTCCACGGTAAAAAATCCCAACGGCAAATTTTTCGACCAATATTTGGTAATCCATTAATAAATTCATCCAATCACATTAGAAATACCAATCAATATACTGGATCAAGGTCACGGTTTGATTATTCAATATGTAGAATAATTATCCTCAAATCACGGACAGTTTGTGTTGACTTTGCGCTGCGTCATTTTATCTGCAAATAAACCCTAAATAGGTAGTCAAACGCATAACATACAGGGCGAAAATGACGAAGCCGATTAAAGGAAAGCAAGACAATCAAGAGCAGCTGTTAAAAACGCTGAAACTGTATATTCCTGATTTGTGGAGTGCAAAAGCACATAGCGCCAGCTTTCAGAATACTCGTAGCGGCTATCTTCGTAACCGCATCTCGATGCTTTCTGTCGTGTGGGGCATTTTGATTATTCTCTGGGTACCTTTAGATTTAATCTTCCTCCCTGAACCTCAAGGCATAGAGATTGCGTTCTCCCGAGTTGCCCTCACTGCATATTTATTTACAATCGCAAAATTCAACAACCAGCAAACGACTCTGAAGCATGCCCAGTGGTCCATGAGCTTAATGGTTATAGGGCTAAACATGTTCTATTTCTATTCCATGCAGGTACTCGACTTTCCGGATGCCATCAGTGGCATTGAATATGGCTATACCCTCCTTCCTATTCTCCATGTCGCCATTTTGACCATTCTCCCCGTGACCTTAAAAGAAAGTCTCGGGTTGCTCGTTATTACCGCCGTTACCCAACTTTTTGTTGAATTTCAAGCTGAACGACTACTCACGCCTGAGAACCTTGCCGATTATTGGCTACAGACTGTCTTGGCACTGATGGTCATCTGGTCGCAGCTTTCCAAGCTTTACATGTTAATGCGCCTGTATCGCCAGGCGACCCTCGACCCATTAACCGGTATCTATAACCGCCGCATGCTCCTGCAACTGGCGCATAAATCACTGTCCCACTGCGATTCCAAAGGGGCACCATTTTCAGTCCTCCTGTTCGATATCGACAAGTTCAAACGTATTAACGATACCTGGGGGCCACGGTGCCGGTGATAAAGTGTTGCGCGGGTTCGCAGATTTCATGCAAACCAAAATCCGCAAGACAGATCTCTTCGGGCGCTATGGCGGAGAAGAGTTCATCCTTTTTCTCCCTCGCTGTAGCGCAGAGATGGCCGAAACAATTGCTGAACGCATGCTTTGTCATATTCGGCAACTTGAGCTGCCTATCGATTATGATCAGACCAAGCTACAAATCACCACCTGTATCGGTATCTCAACCTTCTCCGGTGGCGATACGCTATCATCAATGGTTGAACGAGCAGATCGCGCGTTATATGAATGCAAGGATTCCGGGGCGCGATTGCTGTCGCTTCCACCCTGTAGGTTTCCAGTACCAAGGTAATGAGCGTCGCAAGGCGTTTGCCTGATTTCCTCTTATTTCCCCCGTCATAAAAGAGCCTATTGGCTTTTTTTTTGTTTGGTTTTCACTCAATCAAACCACTTATAGCGCGAACGAATGCTCGTTCGCTCATTTATGTGTATTAGATCAAATAATACCCGTAACAAAAGTGGCATATTTATTCCTATGAGATAGGGAATCAAACAGTTCCTGAGTAACTGACCAAAACAATAAGCGAAAACGAACATGACTAGTTGGTTTGAAACAGACGTTGTTATCATCGGTGGGGGCGCAACCGGCACGGGCATCATGCGGGATTGTGCGTTACGAGGGATGGCGTGTATTCTGGTTGAAAGGGATGACCTTGCTTCGGGTACGACCGGACGCAACCACGGCCTACTCCATTCAGGCGCTCGTTATGCCGTCACGGATCAAGAATCCGCCGAGGAGTGCATTCAAGAAAACAGGATCCTCAAAAAAATTGCCCGCCACTGCGTTGAAGATACGCAAGGGCTGTTCATCTCACTGCCGGACGATGATCTCGACTTTCAGAAAACCTTTCTGTCGTCCTGCCAGCGCGCTGATATCGATGTCGAACAATTAACGCCGCAGGAGGCATTGCGCCTTGAGCCCAACTGTAACCCCGACCTCATCGGTGCCGTCAAAGTGCCTGACGGAACACTGGATCCGTTTCGCCTTGCCGCCTCCAACGTACTCGATGCCGTCGAACATGGCGCCCGTCTGTTCAACCACACTACCGTTACCGGACTGATCCGAGACGGACATACCGTGAAGGGCGTCAATTGCCTGAACATGAAAACCGGCGAACATTTTGCCATTCACGCTAAGCAGGTAGTCAATGCCGCCGGGATCTGGGGGGGTCAGCAGATCTGCGAATATGGCGATCTGAATATCAAGATGTTCCCGGCAAAAGGATCACTACTGATCCTCGATTACCGTATCAACAATCTGGTGATAAACCGCTGCCGTAAACCGTCAGATGCCGATATCTTGGTTCCCGGTGATACCATCTCTCTGATCGGAACCACATCAGAACGTATCGATTATGACAAAATCGACGATTTACACGTAACCAGCAGAGAAATCGACGTCTTACTCGAGGAAGGTGCCAAGCTCGCGCCTATTATGGCCAACACTCGGGTACTTCGGGCCTATGCTGGCGTACGTCCTCTGGTTGCCGTCGATGGCGATACCAGTGGCCGCAACATCAGCCGTGGCATCGTACTGCTAGACCATGCCGAGCGTGATGGCATGGATGGCTTTATTACCATCACAGGTGGCAAGCTGATGACTTACCGCATGATGGCAGAATGGACCACAGATCTGGTTGCCAAGAAGCTGGGCAACTCACAACGCTGTATCACCCATGAAAAGCCCCCTTCCTGGCTCGGAGCAAGCTACCGAGAAAACCAAGAAAACAGCTAGCTTGGCGAAACCCGTTTATCAATCAGCCTATTACCGCCACGGCGAACGAGCAGAGAAATTCCTCAAGGGTGACAAGAAAAGTCAGGCCGTGATCTGCGAATGCGAAATGGTGACCTGTGGCGAAGTGGAATACGCCATTAAAGAACTCGATGTCCATAACCTTGTTGATCTACGCCGCCGTACCCGTGTTGGTATGGGGCCTTGCCAAGGTGAACTCTGCTCCTACCGCGCAGCAGGATTATTCTCGGAATATGGCAAAACATCCGGCACCGAAGCAAGCCACTTGTTAGGTGAGTTCCTTGAAGAACGCTGGAAAGGTATCAAACCCGTTTTCTGGGGAGATGCACTACGTGAAGGTGAGTTTACCTACTGGATCTATGAAGGCTTGTTTGGTGTCAGTGATCTCCCTGAACAACAAGCGATAACTTCAACAAATCAAACACTCTGTTCCGCAACGAATACCACAACCAGCGAAACATCAGACGAGGTCGAGCATGAAATTTGATAGCGTAATTATTGGTGGTGGTGTTGCAGGGCTTAGTTGTGCGATCCGCTGTGCCGAAGCCGGGTTAAAAACCACCGTTATTGCTGCGGGCCAGAGTGCCCTGCACTTTTCATCAGGCTCTATCGATGTACTGAGCCGTTTGCCTGATGGGCAGCCCGTGGCTAATCCTTTTGCTGCCTTTGATGCTCTGAAGAACCAAAGCCCGGATCATCCCTACAGCAAACTAGGCGAACAAGCGACACGTGACGCACTGGCCTGGTACCAGTCTATGATGGAAGAGCGTGGCATATACCTGACAGCACAAAACGATGACTCCAATCATCTGCGTGTCACACCTATGGGGGACATTCCGTTCAACATGGCTATCACAGCAAACGGTACACCAGTTTCCACTAGCGGACGTGGTGCAAGGATTGAGCTCCGTTGCTCTTGTGACTATTGATGGTTTCCGCGACTTTCAACCGAAGCTGGCTGCCGATAACCTGGCAAAACTTCCTCAGTTTAAAGATGTTGCCATCAGTACCGCTGCCGTCGAGCTGCCTGACTTTGACACCATGCAGCGTAACCCGTGTGAATTCCGCTCAATAGATCTATCCCGGGGTTCTGCGTGATGAAACCAAGCTCCATGCCTTTGCCAAGTCGATGATCCACCAAGTCGGCAAAGCCGATCTTGTCATTCTGCCGGCAATATTCGGCAATGGTGACGGTGCTGCCACCATCAAGCTTCTTGAGGGATTAACCGGCTACAAAATCTGTGAAATCCCGACAATGCCACCTTCTCTACTCGGCATTCGTCTCGAAGAAGCAATGAAGTCCCACTTCAAAGCGCTGGGTGGCCTGATCCTTCCCGGTGACGAAGTTCGACGAGGTGATTTCGAAAACGGTGAACTAAAGCGTATTTACACCAAAAATCATCTCGATATGCCGCTCGTTGCCGACCATTATCTGATCGCCAGCGGCAGTTTCTTCAGCCGCGGTATGAGTGCCCAGCGACACAACATTGAAGAGCCAGTCTTCGGGCTGGACATGACTGAGCTTCCGCACCGCGATCACTGGTATCAACCTGAATTCTTTGCCAAGCAAAGTCATCCGTTTCTCAAAATGGGGGTGACTTGCAACTCACAGTTACAGCCATCCCCTCCACAGCCAGACTATCAGCAACCTTTACTGTGCCGGCGCCCTACTCGCACATTATGATCCGGTTTTCGAAGCTGCGGCAGTGGTGTTGCCATCAGCACCGGCCATTATGTCGCCGAACAGATGATTAAAGCGCAACGCCAAACAACAGATAACAAACAACAAGAAAGGACTTTCGCATGAGCCTTCTAAAAAAAGACACCAGCTTTGATCAATGTATCAAGTGCACCGTATGTACAGTTTATTGCCCAGTAGCAAAAGCAAACCCGCAATACCCGGGTCCCAAGCAGTGCGGCCCTGATGGTGAACGCCTGCGTATTAAAAGTCCTGAGTTTTATGATGAAACACTGAAGCTGTGTACCAACTGCAAACGCTGTGAAACTGCCTGCTTCCGGGGTAAAATCGGTGACATGATCGCCGTTGCTCGTGACGAGCATGCAAAAATGCCATTGAACATCAAAACAATCCGTGATTTCGTCCTTAGCCATACGGATTTAATGGGGGGGACTGCAGCGACACCATTTGCTCCCGTCGTCAATGCCATTACCGGTATGAAGCCGGTCAAAAAAATCATGCACAAAACCATCGGGGTGCATGATCACAAAAGCCTGCCAAAATACTCTCACGGTACTTTCCGCCGCTGGTACAAACAAAACTGTACCAGCCAGGCCTTGTACCCGCAGCAGGTTCACTACTTTCATGGCTGCTATGTAAACTACAACAACCCTCAGCTCGGCAAAGACTTTGTCAAAGTGATGAATGCGATGAGCATCGGTGTCCAGCTGCTCGACAAAGAAAAATGTTGTGGCGTACCGCTGATCGCCAATGGCTTTTTTGATAAAGCGAAGAAAAATGCCAAGCTGAACGTAAAGAACTTTACCGATGCCATTGAAAAGTATGATGCACCAATCATCTCTACTTCATCGACCTGTTCGTTCACGCTCCGGGAAGAATACCCCCCCGAGGTATTGAAAGTAGATAATAGCCAGGTAGCCGACAAGCTAGAGTTTGTTACTCGCTTCCTGCTAAAAAGCTTCATGAATGGCAATGCTCCCAAAATGAAGCCAATCAACAAGAAGGTGGTCTATCACACGCCGTGCCACCTAGAACGAACCGGGGGGGCAGCCTGTATACCATTGAACTGCTCAAGATGATCCCGGGCTTGGATCTCGTCGTCTTGGACAGCCAGTGTTGTGGCCTTGCTGGGACTTATGGCTTCAAAACTGAAAACTATGACACCTCAATGGCTATCGGTAGCAAGTTGTTCAAGCAAATACGCAGTGAGAATGCTGACTTCGCCATTACCGACTGTGAAACCTGCAAGTGGCAGATTGAAGAAAATACCGACCTTGAGACAATTCACCCCCGTCTCTGTCTTAGCCATGGCTATCGCGTAAATCAAAGAGGGCCGAATAGGCCCTCTCTTCTTTTTTATTACAAAATTCCTGATATAGATCCTATAGTTATTCATGTGCCAGAAGAAAAGTCGTCAATGATATCCGAAAAAATGGACGATAAAGAAGACGAAACACAGGGAGCCATCAGGATACCTATCCTATAGCTGAAGTATGCAGTAGCTAGCGTTGTACCGTAATTGGTAACAGCCGATAGCAGCCCTCTGGAGACCACCGTGTGGACACGGTGCCTATATAACTAAGGGAGTAAATAATGCGCATACTGTCTGTTCAGACTATCAAAGCAAAGCTATACCTTATCAGCTTCATCCTTGTCGCCTCGATGCTTGCTTTCGGCTTTTTTGAAATGGTCTCTTTCAAGAAAATTGATGATTTACAGTTTGCTGCGCAAGAAACCGCACACAGTAAAGCTGACCTGTTGAAATTGCGCCGCCATGAAAAAGACTTCCTTGCCCGGCTCGATGCCAGGTACATCGAACAATTTAATGATGACCAAATAGCGTTGACCGATCGCATAAACCGAGTCAAAGAGATCCTTCGCCAATACAGTAACCAGCACGAGAGCAGCTTTGACTATGTTCTGGAGGTGCTTGATCAATACTCGACCCAATTTAATGTTATTACCGATCAAAGTATCCTGATTGGTCTGACGATGAAAGACGGGCTGCGTGGCAACATTAATAATGCCGCCAATGTCGCGGAAGAGAAAATACTGGCAACAGGTGACGAGCAGCTCTATCGCATGCTGCTCAACCTCAGACGCAACGAAAAAGATTTCATCATCACCAAGAATCCGGATCACCTGACTTATTTTAATAATAATATCGATACCCTACAGCAAACAATCCGAGAAAAGCCATACACCCGTGCAGAGCAAAAAGGCCTAAGACGCAGCCTGATTATGTACCAAATGATGCTTGAGGAACTGGTCGAAGGCTATACCACCATCGGTCTCACATTCACCGAAGGACTATACGGCGAGCTCAGAAAAAAAGTCCACGTGGTAGAGAATGAAATTGACAGGCTTGAGCTTGCAATCGTAAATGATATCAATAGACAGCAGCAGCAAGAAAAACTCACATTAGCTATCAGCGGTGTAGTACTAACCCTGCTGATGACGCTAGTCTTACTTACATTCAGCCGTCAAATCACCAAGCGCCTATCTACTGTTAACCACATGATGAAAGACATTGCAGAAGGCAACGGTGATTTAACGGTCAGAATGAATGACAGCGGACATGATGAGCTAGCTGAACTCAGTCACTCCTTCGACAAGTTCACCTCCAAGCTACAATCAATTATTATCGGTATCGCAGGCATATCGCAGCAAGTATCTAGTGCTGCCGCCGAGTCAACCTCTGCATCCAATAACAGCCTGGAAAACGCTGAACAGCAACAGGCTGAATCTTCCAATGTTGCCACTGCTATCAATCAACTGCTGGCTACCAGCAATGAAATCGCCAGCAATATCAATGATGCAGCCGACTCAGCTGAAAAAGTGAAACTAGAGGCTCAAAGCAGCCTACAAACCAGCCAGCAGGCCAGTGAATGTATCCAGCACTGGCCTCGGATATCGCCGAATCACAAACACTTATTGAGCGTCTTGAATCAGAAAGTAACAACATCAATAAAGTGATTGCCGTGATCCGTGATATTACCGATCAAACTAACCTACTGGCTCTCAATGCCGCCATTGAGGCTGCGCGAGCCGGAGACCATGGCCGAGGCTTTGCCGTCGTTGCGGATGAAGTCCGCCAACTGGCGCAGCGTACCCATAGCTCTACCCAGGAGATAGAACACACTATAGAACGGCTGCACTCCGGTGTAGAGGAGAGCGTTGCCATTATGCAAAAGAGTCAATCACAGACAGAGCTAACCGTCACCCAAACCAATCAGGCGACAGATTCTGTCAACCGCATCGTGGAAGCAATTACTGAAATTTCTGACAAGAACTTACAGATCGCCTCGGCGTCAGAACAACAAGCAATGGTTTCAGCAGAGATAGATAAGAACATCACGCGTATTTCAGAGCTGGCGATAAGTACCGCATCAGCTGTTAGCCAGTCATCAAAGGCCAGCCAAGATGTCTCAGTCATGGCCGAACAGCTCGACGACGTTGTCGGCCAATTCAAATACTAGATTTCCTCAAGCCGCAGGCTGCCCCCCCTTCGACTGCGGCTTTTTCTTTGCTCATTAACCGCAAACATAACAGGTAGATCACGCCGTACAATACCATGCCCCCCTACGAGCACAGCTGGCCACGCACCATATTGCCAGCAGGCAATCAGGTAGAATCCACCGAGGCTGCCACCGGCATAATAGTGGACAAGATACAACGCGGTGGCCGTCGCTTTGGCTGTGGTCGCTTTTTGACTCACCCAGGCGTAAGCCAGCGAATGAGTAAAAAAGGCCCCCGAACTTATTAGCATAAGGCCGATCATCATTGCAGGTATCGTCTCTATCGCAGCGACCCATAGTCCAATCACACTAACCGTTGTTCCAATGACCATTCCGGTGATCGGATTATGAGTTTGGCTCCACTTGCCACTGAACTTGGCACTCAGGGTACCACTGAGATAACACAGGAAAATCATAGAGGCCCAGCTAACCGGCACCGAATAGGGTTCAGCGACCAAGCGAAAGCCCATCACCGTGTACAGGTTAACGAACAAGGCAAAATTTATCCCGCCGATCATCATCGCATACCACAGAACTGGCTTTCTCAGATGCTGGATAACACTCTGGGTGTGCATTCTCAACTGACCTTTTCTGGCAACAAAATGTTGCTGCGGGGGCAGTAATTTCCAAACAAGCAGTGCAATCACCAAACTAAACAGCGCCATACTGATCACCGAGGTTTTCCATCCCCCAGTTATCTGAGATAAATCCACCCGCCAAACGGCCGGCAATGCCTCCGAGCGAATTTGCGCTTATATAACCACCCACGGCAACCATTAAGGCTCTAGGAGTAAACTCTTCAGCCATATAGGCAACAGCGACAGCGGCAAATCCGGCCAGTGATGCTCCCATACCGGCACGGGGCGAGGCTTAGCATGAGCAAATCATCAGCCCTAACATCAACAGCCCAACAATAGGCAGCAAAAACAAACTGATAAGCATTACACGGCGTCGACCTATGATTTCCGAACCAACCGCCCAAGGCACCAGCATCAATGCCAGTGACAACGTGCCCGCCGCCAACAACCAATTCACTTCTGTCGCACTGGCAGAAAACTCGTCAGCCATCAACGGCAGCATTGGCTGAAACAAATAGAGATTGCAAAACACCAGAAATGATCCCAAAGCAAGTGCAAAACTTGCTCGTTTGTAAGCAGGGGGGGTTTTTATATCGATCAATGTTGTAACTGCCATATCGTTGAAGACTAATTATTCGAGAACTATTAAAACGGTAGCAATTCAACTGTAATAATGAAAATATATTATAAATATAGAGATGATAAGTTTTGTTTATAGCTATGGATATACGTCAACTTACCTACTTTGTCAGGCTTGCAGAAACGGGAAACTTTACCCGTGCAGCGGAGCAACTGCATATCGCTCAACCCGCGTTAAGCATCGCAATCAAAAAGCTTGAAAACCAACTGGATCTTCCTCTTTTTCATCGCAATGACAGAAAAGTAGTACTTACCCATGAAGGCAATATATTGCTTGAGCACGCTCGATTAATCCTCCAGCAGATGGAAGATGCCAATATCGCAATGGCCGAGCTGAAAGGGCTTGAAAAGGGCGAAGTTCGCCTCGGTCTGCCGAGTATGCTTGGTTCGTATTTTTTCCCCGACATCCTGATGGGCTTCAAAAGCCAATACCCCAATCTCAAGCTCACTATCGTTGAAGCCGGCACACAATCCATTCGAAAAATGTTGCTTAACGGCGAATTGGATCTCGGAATCATTCACAATGCTGACGTACCCGACAGCCTCGCTATCGAGCACCTCATCACCTCACAGATGGTCGTAGTAGCTAGCGAAGGGAGCCCGTTATCGCAACAGGAAACAATCAGTTTCAGTGATTTTTTCAAACACGAGTTGGTTATGTTCAAGCAAGGCTATTTTCACCGAGAGTTCATCGACGAAGTCTGCAATCAATACCGGTTTAGTCCAAAAATTGCATTTGAAACTAATCTTCTTCCAATGATATTGAAGATTGTTCGCAATGACTTTGCTATCACCGCGTTACTGGAAATGGTCACTGAGCACGAAAAAGGCTTAGTACCTATACCTTTTAGCCAACCCGTATATCTTGATCTCGCAATTGCCTGGCGGAAAAATGGTTACCTCTCTGTTGCGGATCGGGCATTCATGGAATTTGTTAAAAATCATTGTCAATAAATCAGTTTCATTACATTTTAAATTGCTTTTACATCTCACCGTGCTCAGCAATACAGTCTGTAAATAACACTAACGGGGCGGTTGCTCAACATATAGCTCAAAACAGCAGTTAACCTTTTATTTTCAGACTCCCCCCCCACCAAAGAAAACATCACGATAGCATCATGACAACACCAAAATAAAAATTCTGCTTTAGATCATAGTAAGGCCAACATTATGTCGTCTATCAATCAGCTATTAGGTAAATTGACCACAAACAATGTGTAACAAAGCATTTTTAAGCGGACACATTTCTTCATCCCCCGTCTCATTTTGGTTTTAAAGGATTTTTCCATGTTGGAACTACTAATTGGTCTTCTGGTCGCTGTGGTTGTCGGCCGATACATTTTCAAAGGATATACTGCAACTGGAGTGCTTTTAACTGGCGGTATTATTTTACTAGCCATCACTGCAGCATTGGGTAAAAACGTATTGCCTACAGGTGTAACATCTACCGGTAATGCTGCCACTGACGTGTTTGAATATATCAAATACCTACTAAGCTACCGTGCAGGCGGCCTTGGTATGATGATCATGGTACTTTGTGGTTTCGCAACTTACATGACGAAAATCGGTGCCAATGACATGGTGGTTAAGATGGCATCAAAGCCATTGAAGTTTATTAAATCACCTTACGTACTAATGGTTGCGGCCTATTTTGTTGCCTGCCTAATGTCGTTAGCGGTGGCCTCAGCTACCGGCCTAGGTGTATTGCTTATGGCCACCCTGTTCCCGCTAATGGTTAATATGGGTATCAGCCGCGGAGCTGCTGCTGCTATCTGTGCTTCACCGGCAGCAATCATTCTTGCTCCGACATCGGGCGACGTTGTTGTTGCTGCCGAAGCATCTGGTATGGAACTCATCGACTTTGCCTTCAAAACGACACTGCCGATTTCTATTGTTGCTATTATCGCTATGGCAGCAGCGCACTTTTTCTGGCAGCGCTACCTCGATAACAAAGAAGGCGTTGTTCACGAAAAGCTGGATGTTAGCGAGCTGACTGTTGATGCGCCGAAATTCTTCTGCATCCTGCCTTTCACTCCTATTATTGGCGTATTACTGTTCAGCGGAAAACTATTCCCAGAGCTGCACATCGTTACCATTTTGGTAATTTGCATGTTCATGACTGCCATTATCGAGCTGATTCGCCACCGTAACTCCAAAGCCGTTTTTGAAGGCTTGGATGCGGCTTATAAAGGCATGGCCGATGCGTTCTCGAGTGTGGTTATGTTGTTGATTGCTGCAGGCGTATTTGCTCAGGGCCTGAAATCAGTCGGCTTCATCGACAACCTGCTTCACCTTGCAGAGATTGCAGGTGCCGGAGGTATCTTCCTAATGATCCTTTTGGTTGGTATCACAGCCATTGCGGCGGTTACCACAGGTTCTGGTAATGCGCCTTTCTATGCCTTCGTCGAGCTAATCCCTAGCCTGGCAGCCAAAATGGGCATCAACCCGGCATATCTCGTTATTCCTATGCTTCAGGCATCAAACCTTGGCCGTACGATTTCTCCGGTATCTGGTGTTGTAGTTGCCTGTTCGGGTATGGCAAAGCTGTCTCCGTTCGAGGTTGTAAAACGTACCTCTGTTCCGGTGTTTGTGGGTATCATCGTGGTGATCATCGCCACCCAAATTATGGTCCCTGCAGCTTAACCAAACATATCAACACTCTTAAAGCCCCACATTTGTTGTGGGCTTTTCTTTATAAACAAATACTAAGAAACAACAATCTTCTAGTTTTAAAACTCAACGCCCGAGAGAAATTCCCTCCAACACCACTTTCCAGCTAATATATTTTATAAAACAAAGCTTCTTGAAACTTTATATCGTATTTGAGCTCAACACAGCCACCGCAAGTACAATACGTATCATAAATAACAAATAGAAAGAAGAATCGAACAATATCAAGCAAAATACGCTATTTCGTTATAAATCGTGTAAAAATCAATTAGGTGCATGAGTCATATCCCATCTACATTTGATTCTAAGCGGAGTTATACCGCACTGTTTGTAATGGCACTTTTGTCGTTATAAAAGCTGTTTTATGACTTGTGGAGCTTGTGGTACCGCTTCTGTCGTCAAGCCATGACTTTTGATGTAGAGAGGGAATATCTATGCGAAAGAATAACCATGTCACTGATAACGAAATTGTGCTGCCTCCTAATGCCCAACTTGTAACCACAACCGATCTTAAAGGTGTCATCAGTTACGCTAACAATGAATTCGTTGACACCTGTGGTTACTCCGCTGACGAGCTCGTTGGTCAGCATCACAACATCATCCGACATCCAGATATGCCACCGCAAGCCTTCGCTGACTTATGGCAACACCTAAAAGAGGAACGGCCTTGGCGAGGAATTGTCAAAAATTGCTGCAAAGACGGTAGCTACTACTGGGTCGATGCCTATGTAACCCCGCTGTATGAAAATAACCAAGTGTGTGGTTACCAGTCGGTAAGGCGAAAAGCAGCAATGACATGATCAGTACGGCAAATCGTATCTACCAACAACTCAACCAGAAGAAGAATCCCTATTCTTTCCAATTATCCGTCTCTCAAAAAATGATCTTGTGCGCACTGATTACAATCCTAACTATTGCTGGCGGACACTTCTTGATACCTGAGTATGCCGAATTCAGTCCCCCTGCTTCCTCTAGGCTTTGTTTTCTTGCTATATCGCAACGAGCTCTTGGGCACTCCTTTGTTCTTGCAGCAGCTGACAAACCAGTACGATAGCCTGACGCGTATTATCTATAGCGGGGACTCAAAGGAGTCTATTGCCAAATTTCACTTACAACTGGGTGATGCCAGGCTCAAAACGGTATTAGGACGGGTTGATGACGCTTCTATTGCGTTAAAAGATGTTGCCGATACGCTACAGCGGGCTTCCACTTCAACCAAAGCATCTATCACCGAGCAAGATCAAGAGACACAAATGATTGCCTCGGCAATCACCGAATTATCAGCAGTGTCTAATGAGATTGCTCAAAATACCCAGCTAACGGCTGATAAAGTTGCTACTGCACAACAACAATGCGTTAAGACAACAGAGGCGCTCAACTTAACCCAGCATGCTATCAATGAACTGGAGCAGGAAACGGAAAATACCGCTGAAACAGCCAAATCCCTGGGAAAAGTCTCCGATCAGATAGAAACCATGATGGTTGAAATACAGGGGATAGCAGAACAGACAAACCTGCTGGCACTTAACGCCGCTATCGAAGCGGCTCGAGCAGGTGAGCAAGGGCGCGGGTTTGCCGTTGTAGCCGATGAAGTGCGCGCACTTTCGCAGCGAACCCATGGTGCAACGGAGAAAATACAACACAGCATCAGCGACATTAACTCAACACTAAATCTGTGGCAGTCGCGGACAAGCATGAGTATAGAAAAAACCAAGCAATGTGTCGTAAACACTGAGGCAACATCACAGAGCATTCGGGGAAGTTGTTTCCATGGTAGATGAGATGGCTGAAATATCTATCCAAATTGCAACGGCAGCTGAGGAGCAAGGCATGGTTTCTGCTGAAATTAGCAACAATGTTAACCAAATATCATACTCTTCTACAAAAAACCTAGAACAAGTAGAAAAAATGGAAAGATCATCCATTTTAATGCGCGAAAAGGTTACCATGCTCAAAGGGCTTGGAAAATCCTTCGGCTAATCAGACGAATACGCTACCGAACGGGGTATTCTTTCCTGTTCGGTTATACCTGCATCTTATTGCTTAGGAATTTGAACTATATCATAATTAGCTCATCTATAACTTCATCATGATACATTCACCAAAGTACTGAAAACCAATATGGCAAAACAGCTCGACGATAATATCAACTATATTAGCCTTCAGAATCTGAAGGTATCGCTAGCCGATATGTCGATCACGAACACCAATGATAATGCTCAATCTCAGTTACGCGTCAAAGAGGCTGAGTTACTCAAGTATTTATGTCAGCGATATCCGAACGTTGCTCTTAGAACTGACATTGCAGAAAACGTGTGGGCAAATACCTATGCGTCTGAATTTACAATCAATCAAACGGTAAACAGCTTGCGCTCAAAACTCTTTAACCAGGGCAAAGCAGTGATTATTACCGTTCCCAAGCGTGGCTACAAGCTAGGTATAAAGCCTGAGTTTCATACCAGTGCTCCACCTGTTTCTGAAAGTCTCAATGTTACGCCTGATGTAAAACTTGATGAGAATTCCGATACCATCACGTCTCCTCCTCTGAAAAATGAAAAAAACAGGCATTTAAGCTGAGCAATCCTGTTTTATTCCTAATCAGCATCATCATTAGCGTACTAATTGTATTAGGTACCAGTCTTGTCCAGCAGGACGATATTGAGGCTATACGTATTAACGAGACATACGTACTCTTTAACCCGACCGAGAATGAACTTGATCTAATCCGCTCAATGTTACAGTTTACCCACTATAACTACATCGACAAAGTTGGTACCACTATTTATGGGTGTGAAAAGGATAAGCAATGCGTAAATATCACCCCTTAATAAAGCTACTGATTAGCGTGACCCTGCTCTCGCTGGTTTTCTTTTTTCTTAAAGAAAAGTACACCCCTGCCTTCTACGGAATCAATGGCTTTTGGCAAGCCGAAGCTCAAGGAGGTGAGGCGTTTTATTTTGAATTTGACGGCAATACAATGAACGTCTTCGGACAAGATCAGCGCGCAAAAAAGTTCAATGTTCGCTATGACGCTCAATATAAAAAAACAGTGATGGCCGAATAATATTAATTCAGGTAGCAGCTGACTCAGATAGCCAGTCACTTAAAAATAAGTTGGATAAAAAAACTAAGATCTTCAGCTCACTTCGCCTTCGGAAGATTAACGATAACATTATTACTAGCTTCTATACTGGTGAAAACCTAATAGTCTACAAACTAAAGCGCATAGAATAACGAAATTGACCTCGGTGAACCTTTTTCACGAGGTAACACATCCTTAGCGGTCGATGTTAAACGCTTCTTCTCAGATAATACCCACCACCCGTTCCATTATTCACTAGTTCAACGGACTCGATAAGATGTATTGCCATCGATAGATGCAACACCGTCATGGTAAGTACCGCCGTGGCAAATTGTTTGCTGTACTGCAAGCATCACAGCGGTTTTGGTGATAGCAAACTAAAATTAATGCTCGCTTCAGGAAGAAGCGAGCATAGGGTGTAAAAGTTCGTTCTTGATACCTATTGGATATTTGGAAGGTTAGCCACAGTTTTTGTAGTTAGAATTTAAACATATTTGGGCTTTCTGTTCGGCTTTGGCAATGTCATTACTAGACATTATTTTCTTTAAATTACTATATTCTTCTTTTGCATCTTCGCTCAAACCGCTTTGCTTAGCCAAGAACAACCACATGTAGGCGTTGACATTGCTCTTTGGTAAACCACGGCCCTCAATATACATCCAAGCAAGATTACTCTGTCCAAACCCTTCTCCTTGCTCAGCAGCCTGCCGGTACCACTTCACCGCTTCTTTCTCGTCTTGAACTACACCTTTACCTTTATCTAACATCCAAGCCAGATTAAACTGAGACCACTCATCTCCTTGCTCAGCAGACAGTCGATATAATTTCACCGCTTCTTTATCATCTTGCTCTACGCCCCCCCAACCTTTTCGGTACATCCCTTTGCGCGTATCTAAAACCTTGCTCAGCACCCTGTCGATACCACTTCACTGCTTCTTTATAATCTTGCTCAACACCCTGACCGTTTTCTACCCATTCCTACTCAGAACTTCTACTCATTCGTATTCCACTCATGGATTTTCAACACCAGAGTTAATGTGCTTGAGAGGGGGTAGTAACCGTAAGAACGCTCAGTATTTTTGGACTAGCTCAGCCCACCCAGAAAACGTTTAGTGCACTTAACATAAAGCCACATAAAACCACCGATGATCCAGCAGGAGAGCCTGCACAACCTGTCATAATTTGAATTTTAATGACGCATTTGTTAACATTCCGCCAGATTTTTATTTAGTGGTCTAATTATCTTTATTTCTAAGGTCATTCCACTTTTACTTTTTTCATAATGAAAGGATCAAAAACGAAACGTTTGAGTATCATTTATGGATAGTATATTAAACAAATACAGTATCGAAACAACCGACTACCAGGTTGGTCAGGACAACATTCAAAAGTGGGGTTTTGATATTCATAACTCCGTATTCGGAATCAGCGCAGGTCTTATCCTCCTATTCCTTTCAACGCTGCTAATCGTCGACCCCCGATACCGCTAAAGAAGCGCTAAACAACCTTAAAAACGGCATCATTGAAGATTTTGACGTCTTCTTCATGTGGTCAACCAACTTTTTCGTGCTCTTCACTTTGGTATTGATGCTATCACCGTTTGGTAAAATCCGTATTGGCGGTAAAGATACCGCACCAGAGCACTCTACTGCTTCATGGCTGGCGATGCTCTTTGCTGCAGGTATGGGGGATCGGCCTTTTGTTTTGGGGCGTAGCTGAACCTACTGCTTACTTTACTGACTGGTGGGGGCACGCCGTTTAACGTAGAACCGTACACGGCTGAAGCAAAATCACTCGCCATGGGCACGACTATCTTCCACTGGGGTATCCACGGCTGGTCTATCTATGCGATTGTCGCACTCGCGCTGGCATTTTTTTGCCTTTAACAAGGGGGGGCTGCCGCTATCGATGCGTTCTGTGTTCTACCCGATCTTTGGCGATAAAGCCTGGGGGGGCTGGCTAGGTCATATCGTCGATATTATGGCAGTACTGGCTACCCTGTTTGGTTTGGCAACCTCCCTTGGGTTGGGGGGCACAGCAGGCCACCAGCGGTATCAACCACGTATTTGGGACGGATGGCGGCATTGGTATGCAGCTTGTCGTCATTGCATTCGTGACGTTGATTGCCATTTTCTCTGTTGTTCGTGGTATCGATGGCGGCGTTAAGGTACTGAGTAATATCAATATGCTGTTTGCATTAGCCCTGCTGGTGTTCGTTACTTTCGTCAGCTTTGATATTGTGGTGAATTCGATTCCAGAAACATTCATGGCTTACGTAGAAAATATCATTGGCCTAAGCAACCCCCCCCATGGTCGTGAAGACACTACATGGATGCACGGCTGGACAGTATTCTACTGGGCGTGGTGGATTTCATGGTCACCATTTGTTGGTATGTTTATTGCCCGTATCTCTAAAGGTCGTACAGTACGCGAATTCCTGTTTGCAGTGACCTTTATTCCAACTCTGATGACCATAATTTGGATGTCTATTTTCGGCGGAATAGCTATCGATCAGGTGGTTAACAAGGTCGGTGAGCTGGGTGCTAGTGGTTTGACTGATATTTCACTCACCCTGTTCCATGTATACGATGCCCTACCATTTGGCTCTGCAATTTCTGTCATTTCGATTTTATTGGTACTGATTTTCTTCGTCACCTCGTCTGATTCAGGCTCGCTGGTGATCGACAGTATCACGGCTGGTGGCAAGGTAGATGCACCTATTCCGCAGAGAATCTTCTGGGCAACGGTAGAGGGTGCCATCGCAGCAGTCATGCTTTGGATTGGCGGTAAAGAAGCGCTTCAGGCATTACAGTCTGGCGTGGTTGCAACCGCCCTGCCATTCACCTTTGTTCTGTTACTGATGTGCGTCAGCCTGATTAAGGGTTTAAGAACCGAACGAGCTTTATACCGATAACGACTAACTATAGCGATAAAACCTGAAAAACATCGTAGTGTTGATCGTTCAAGCTGATTTGAGTGATATTGGGTCGCTTCATAATCGGTCTCAATCCTATGCTTGAGGCCGATTTTACATTAAAAACGATCAAAACCAATGTTAATCAAACAGTTATAGGTATAAGCATCACTATTTGTCTTGATTTAAAGTGCCCTTTTTACCCCCATAATCAGAGCTAAAGTCCTTCGGTTTACAGGCATCAAAAAAGGATAGAAATACGAGTTACTGATGATTTAGTATCGCCTCATTATTGCTACTAAATAACACCTAGCTTAAACAAGATCACTGAGAGATCCAGATATGTCGAACTCGCGGCATGCCAGATTAAACCCCATACCAAAACATCGAAGAAAATCTCGTCAACCTATGTTTTTGTTATGTATTTCAAATTACTTCGATAATGTTTAAGCCTTCACTTTGACTAGGAGCTTCAAAAAACTTTGTCACCTGAGTAAATACAGCTTTTGTATCGAATGCAGCCCTTTCTGGTTGTTCGATGCGTCTTTGACTTATTTGCTTTAAACACTGCTCATCACTAACGTCGACATACACGAGTTGATGGTTAGCTCCGATTTCTGACGCTAAGTTTAAAAACCACCTTCTTTGACCAACGGTGTTTGCTGGAAAATCCATAACAACACTTGTGCCAGTAGAAAGAATATTTTGTACATGTGATTTAACCAATGGCTTCAGTTGGGCTGAATATTTTAGGTAGTCATCAAACGAGGATATTTGGTGAGGATATAAGGACGATAACCATTCATCTTCAGTTAGTAGTACAGCATTGCTTTCAGACGCCATAAGCTTTGATTTCGTTGATTTCCCTGCACCCATTTTCCCACAGAAGAATATCAATGTTCCCTTTTGTTCATATTTACTCCCTGGATAATAACGCCTGCAATACGGTATGCCCCACCGAACGAATACTTCATACCAAAACCGCCGAGCATAACGCGTCACAATCGTCGTTTGTTAGGGCTTTTTTGCTACAACATATACATGCTTTTCAGGATACTGATCTAACTCCATATGCATAACATCAAGTCCACTATCTATTAAAACTTGTAAGTTACGGTTAAGACCAATGGAACTGTAGTAGAACGTATCATTATGCCAGTTTGATATATGCTCGCCGATGTCATTACCGAACGTGTATATCAAAACCCCCCGCCTGATGTTAGCAAGCTACACAATTTTTTTAACACAACCTCGTGTTGACTAAGAGGTAGATGAAAAAGGCTGTCCCAAGCAACGATAAAGTCAAAAGACTGCTGCGTTTGCCAGCTACAAATATCTGCAATTTCAAAGTGAACTTTCGGATGTGACTCCTGAGCTAGTGCGACCATTGAGCGAGAAACATCAATACCTGTGATTACAAAACCAGAAATTTCAAGTTCATCTACAATTCGCCCCCCCCAACACCACAGCCGACATCTAACGCAGATCCTGTAACATTTACAAATGATATTGCTCGCTTAACTTGGGCAAGACCATAATTTGAACTAAGTAATTCACTTTGATAAATGCCTGATATTTTGTTGTATTTCTTTCCAGTCTCAACTGGTTCCATATACCTTCCCTACTCATGTCGGTTACTTTTTTTAAGCTCTAACGCCGGGCACTCAGGAATCCCCACAAAATTCCCTTTCAACTCAATAAGTAGACACGAAAACCATCTACAAATCTAATACATTCGCCACAAACACAGGAGTTAGAAAGTAGGTTGTTTGATGTTCAAATACGACATAAAGCTTTGAACAATCAATCCCATAAGCCAAGCAAACGAATACATGTAGCGAACCTAATCATAAAGAATCATTCATGATTTTGTGGGGATTCCCCAGCGCCGGGCACAAGGTGCGCAACGACTAACACACCAAGCCCACTGAACTTCGAACCAAAAACTGCCGAGTCAAACGCATCACCTTGATACTTTTGTTATGCGCTGATAAGGCTGTAAGTGCACACTTGTGTTAGTTGAAGTGCTATGTTAGCTACTCAGTTATTTTCTCCATTACATAATTGGTTAATGTTTGATTCCCGATTTTCATGGATTGTTGCTTAACTACATTAAATCCAAATATTTCAAAGAAAGGCTTAGCGTTATGCTTACATGTGAATAAACGCGAGGTATCGATTTTTCTTTACTCTTTTCCATTATGTGTTGCATTAACACTTTACCAATACCTTGTCCTTGAAACTCGTTATGACAGAAGAAATGGTCAATGTAACCATCATCTTGAATATCAGCAAAACCAACTATCTTCCCGTCTATTTCTGCAATGAATGGATTCATGCCTTGAATTCGTTTTAACCATTTCTCTGGATTATACTCATCTGGAGCCCATGCCTGTATTTGTTCTTTAGAGTAGTCTTTGATGTTTACTTTCTTAATTGTTTTCACTTTGAGTTGCCACAACTCTAATGAATCACCTATTTTTAATCTTCTTACTTGTATCATTATATTTCTTAATTCCTTAAAGCTAACACCTCAAAATCTGAAACTGATTTTGATTCTTAGCAAAACATCGAAACTGTATCAAATGCAGCAACTTATTAAGTTTTAAGATGCTCAATGGTACATAACGCAAAAATTATTTTGCGCGACTGCATGGCCTAGAACTGCCTGAAAGCTGAGATCCTTAATCTTACTAGAATAGCTAGAACAAGCAGTTAATAAAAATAATGCTTTAAGATTTATCGTTAAAACTTTGAAATCAAATCGCATGATTAAGTTTTTATCGGTAGGCTTGAGTGGAATAATAATGGCTTCTCTACCGACATAAAATGAAAAAAGATAAAAATTGAGTGTTTATTATAATTAAATCAGCCACTAAACAACAAAAGCGGTGTTTCCAAATGGATGGTCAACGGACTCATCTGTTCTGTCTCCCTCTTAATCTAAGCGAACTGTTACTCTTAGGGAGAATGCTCTTGCTTTTCGCCACGCTGAGACATCAGTTATTCCGGTAAAGAATCGACGAAACATCCCAAATTCAGGCTAAGATTAATCCAGCCATTTCTCATGCCGTAACTATTACTCAAGTCCAGAGAATATCAGGGCTAGCCAGTTATTTACCGAGCGGCTATAATTCCCGCCTTCTAAGATTGAGGCCAATGTATGCACACTGATGTAACACCAATAACTAGCTATCCCCAAATACTGGCTGAATGCTACGGCACTGCGCCGTTCCTACCGACAACACGTGCGGAAATGGATGCACTTGGCTGGGATAGCTGCGACATTATTATCGTTACTGGTGATGCTTATGTTGATCACCCTAGCTTTGGTATGGCTATTATTGGCCGTTTGTTAGAAGCGCAAGGCTTTCGTGTCGGTATCATTTCCCAACCTAAGTGGGATAACAAAGATGCCTTCATGGAACTTGGCCAGCCTAATCTATTTTTTGGCATCACTGCCGGTAACATGGATTCGATGATCAACCGTTATACGGCTGACCGCAAGCTACGTCATGATGATGCGTATACACCGAACAACGAAGGTGGCAAACGTCCTGATCGTGCGGTATTGGTCTACTCGCAGCGCTGTCGTGAAGCATACAAAGAGACTCCGATTGTTCTGGGCGGTATCGAAGCCAGCCTGCGCCGCTTAGCACACTACGATTACTGGTCAGACAAAGTACGTCGCTCAGTGCTAGCTGATGCCAAAGCTGACATTCTATTGTTTGGTAACGCCGAACGTGCATTAGTAGAAGTCGCACATAGCCTTGCTAATGGTAAAACACTGGAAGAGATGCAATTTATTGCTGGTACTGCGGTAATGATGCGCGAACTACCAGCTGGCTATAAAGAGATTGATTCAAGCCGTATTGAAAAGCCGGGCCGCGCAATGCAAATGCCGAACCCGTATGCGACTGAAGAAGCATGTGAAACCAATAAGAAAGAACAAGCAGAAGCGCAACCAGTTCAGCAAGTGGTTCATATTCAGCCATCTCGTCATGACTCGAAGAGCACAGCGGTACGTTTACCGTCTTACGAAAAACTGCGTAACGACCGTATTCTATATGCACACGCAAGTCGTGTGATGCACCTAGAAACGAACCCGCATTCATCGCGCGCGCTCATCCAGAAGCACGCTGATCGTGAACTGTGGATCAATAAGCCACCAATTCCGCTCACAACGGAAGAAATGGATTATGTATTTGGACTGTATTTTGCGCGTGTTCCACACCCTTCATACGGCAAAGCGAAGATCCCAGCGTATGACATGATCAAAACATCCGTGAATATCATGCGTGGTTGTTTTGGTGGTTGTTCGTTCTGTTCTATTACAGAACATGAAGGACGCATTATCCAAAACCGTTCGCAAGAGTCGATCATTAACGAACTAGAAGAAATTCGCGATAAAGTTCCCGGCTTTACCGGTACGATTTCAGATCTAGGTGGCCCGACGGCCAATATGTATCGCCTTGGTTGTGCTGATCCAAAAGCGGAGGCGAACTGTCGTCGCCCTGCATGTATCTACCCTGATATTTGTAAAAAGCTAAATACAGATCATAAACACACAATCGATTTATACCGTAAAGCGCGTGAAGTTAAAGGGATCAAAAAAATCCTGATAGCCTCTGGTGTGCGTTACGATTTAGCTATTGAATCACCAGAGTACATTCGTGAACTAGTGACTCACCATGTGGGTGGTTATTTGAAAATTGCCCCCCCTGAACATACCGAGAAAGGCACGCTTGATCTGATGATGAAGCCAGGTATGGGCAAATATGATCGCTTCAAAGAACTGTTTGAGAAGTACAACCGTGAAGCAGGTAAAAAACAATACCTGATTCCTTACTTTATTTCTGCGCATCCAGGTTCAACCGATGAGGACATGCTAAACCTTGCACTTTGGTTGAAGAAGAATGAGTACCAGTGTGATCAGGTACAAAACTTCTACCCATCACCTATGTGTAATGCAACGGCGATGTACCACTCTGAAACTAACCCGCTGAAGC
>LLEM01000068.1_pt1 | contig 23702 bp, 24 predicted proteins | sample 595841 | NCBI WGS metagenome assembly LLEM01 (sample SAMN02919313, study PRJNA255460) | bioreactor metagenome | biome: chemostat; feature: culture 2012_10.2; material: sediment; isolation source: day64 10degC chemostat 2012 inoculated with Wadden Sea sediment taken from... | place: Germany: Bremen ...
CCCATGAGTTGTTAATTCTGGACACCGATAAATCTTCCAGCGGACCTTCCTTAAGGAGTGAGATGATCGAATCTTGAAAGTGCTTGGGAGTGATCAAATCGGGCTGGGCCAGATAATGCTCTAGTAGCTGCTGGCGATATTTTTCTAGGCGGAATAAATAGGTTTCTTCTTCAACAGTCTCGACCTCTTTATTATGAATGGGGCAAAGGTTGCCATCTAACTCTCGAGGCGAATAGTATTGCTCACAGGCTACGCAGTACTGACCAGAGTATGTTCCTAGGTAGATGTCGTCATTCTTGAATAGTGTCTCCCAGACAGTGCTGACGTGTTCTTTGTGGTCAGGTTGTGTCGTTCGAATAAAAACATCGGGGTGGATATTCAGCTCAGGCCATAACCGTGAAAATACCGCGGCTTTCGCATCAACAAACACAGTTACATCGACACCGACTGCTTTAGCCGTAGAAGCGATTTTCAGTCCGTGCTCGTCTGTACCGGTAATGAATATATTTTGATCCCCCCCTGTTAATTGCCTGAATCGGTGAAAAATATCGGCAATGATCCCACTGTAGGCATGGCCGAGATGCGGCTCGCCGTTGGCGTAGAAAATCGGTGTGGTAACAAAAGAAGTCATAGGTGTCTCCATAGGTTAATTTTGATTTAACCGGAATGGAAACAATTGCCTACTTGATAACGAACCATTCCAGTTTGTGAAATTGGAATGGCGTTGCTTATAGTGGTTTGTTAGAACAAGCAGCCCATCCCTCGCAGCATTCGCTGTGAAGGCATGTGCATCATTGACGTTTGGCGGACTATAGTCTTGTTCATGACATTTAAGTTATCAGACACTTAAATGTCATACAACTCTGTTGTTGGGTACAGTTTGAGCCCCATCTACATAACCACATCCGTTCTATAACCACACCCGCTCTATAACAATAGCGATGCCCTGACCGACGCCGACGCACATGGTACATAGTGCAAGCCTGCCGCCCGTACGTTGCAATTGGTACATAGCTGTTGTTGCCAGCCGGGCTCCGCTCATCCCCAACGGATGGCCTAGAGCAATCGCACCGCCTTGCGGGTTTATTCTCGGATCATCGTCAGCCAGTCCCAATTCTCGGGTACAGGTGAGTGTCTGAGCGGCAAAAGCCTCGTTAAACTCCAATACATCGAAATCATTGAGTGTCAGTCTAAGTCTATCGAGGAGTTTTCTGGTCGCGGGCACCGGGCCTAGTCCCATGATCCGCGGAGGAACGCCCGCAACGGCCATTCCCAAAACCCGTGCCTTGGGCGTTAGCTGATGCTTTTCTAATCCTGCGCTTGAGGCAAGCAATAGCGCTGCTGCACCGTCATTGATCCCTGAGGCATTACCAGCAGTGACTGTACCGTCATGAAAAAGAGGATTCAATTGGGTGAGCTTTTCAAGGCTGGTGGAGCGCAGGTGTTCGTCTTTGTCGACGATAATCGGCGGGCCTTTGCGGCCAGGTATCGTGACGGGAATAATTTCTTCACTGAGTCGTCCGTCTTCTTGCGCGGAGGCGGCTTTTTGTTGGCTCTTGAGGGCAAATCGGTCCTGAGCATCTCGGCTTATTCCGTATTGCGAGGCAAGGTTTTCAGCGGTCTGCGGCATTGCATCAGTGCCATAGCGTTTATCCAGCTTCGGGTTGATAAAACGCCAGCCCATGGTGGTATCAAACAGCTCGGTCGAGCGGGCAAAGGCATGTGAAGCCTTGGCCATGACAAACGGTGCCCCGAGACATACTTTCAACACCGCCAGCAATGATGAGTTCGGCCTCGCTAGTACGGATGGCACGGGCAGCATCGCCAATGGCGTTTAGGCCTGAGCCACATAGACGGTTGACGGTGCAGCCCGGTACCTGTTGAGGTAACCCCTGCCAGCAATCCCGCCATTCTGGCCACGTTGCGGTTGTCTTCACCGGATTGGTTGGCACAGCCCAGCAACAGATCATCAACGGCCTGCCAGTCGACCTCCGGGTTTCGGGACATTAGCGCCTTGATCGGCAAGGCTGCCAGATCATCGGATCTTACTGAAGACAGCGCACCGCCATAGCGGCCAATAGGTGTTCGTACCGCATCACAAATATAAACATCATTCATTGTCTGATCCCTTGCTCTTTGCATATCTAATAATTTTCTGATGTAAACAGAGGTTTTATCTTGTGAAAGCCATCGAGCAGCACATCGCCAAACATACTGATTTCCTTGTCGGTCATCGCTGTGGACAGCGTGCCGGAGCAGGTATTGATCATCATGAACCCATGGTCAAACAGATGGTCGAGCAAGGCGGATCGTATTTGGATCTCGTCGCTGTCGGCGTAGGCCGAACGGTAATTGATAGGAGGCTGTGGTTTCATATGTATGCGGAACATCGAGCCGCCCCCCCCGGTTACGCAGGCCGGAATATCAGCGATGTTAATTGCCTCGGTGATTTGCCGGCGTAATTGATCATTGAGGCTGTTTAATCGATGAACGGCTTTTTGATCAAATAGCTGCATGGCAGTAAGGCCGGCAATCATCGTGATAGGGTTGGCCGAAAATGTGCCGGAGTGCGGGAATAGCAACTTGTCGGCCAACGGGTTCATTACCTCCATAACCTCTTTGCGCCCGGCAAGGGCTCCAACGGGAAAGCCACCGCCAATCATCTTGCCCATTGCGGTTAAATCCGGCTGAACCGGATAGTTATCTTGCGTACCGCCATAGTTACCGCGGAAGGTGATCACTTCATCAAATACCAGCAATGCACCGTTGCGTTTGGTCCAGTTTCGAAGCGCTGTTACAAATTCATCCGATGCCGGGATCAAGCCAACACGGTGGGGGGGAAGAAGATCAACCAATACACAGGCCAGATCCTCGGCATGCTGATCCAAAATAGCGATAGCTTTTTCTGGATCATTAAAAGGGATCACGACAACTTCGCTAAGGGCTGACTCGGGCGTACCGTGGGCAACCGCGACACTGGTCGGACTCTCTTCCGCTCCCCCCCAGTTTTCCGGCTTGGCAGTCTGGCTGACTTCGGCGTAATCGTAGAGGCGTGATAGGCCCCCCCTTCTACCTTGGCGATTTTGGCTCGTCCGGTGAATGCCCTGGCCACTTTCAGGCAGCTCATTACGGCTTCCGTCCCTGAATTCACAAAGCGGATCTGTTCGAAGCCTGTATTACGGCTGCATAGATGTTCGGCATACTGAATTTCTGTTTCGGTAGCAGCGTAAAGGCGGTGCCTTTTTGCAGTTGGGCGGTGACTGCCGCCACAATTTGCGGCTGGGCGTGGCCGTGGATCAAAGCGGCCATGTTGTTGGCAAAGTCGATACGTTGCACACCTTCAATGTCGGTAACGTAACAGCCTTGACCGTGATCAGCATAAAGGGGATGAGGCTGGCGCAATACGGTGTTGCGGCTGCACCCGCCGGGCATGATGTTGAGTGCTTGGCGGTAAAGAGCAGCACTGCGCTCTGAAGTTGGGATGTTGTTTCTCTGTTCCATGATTCAAGTCCAGTTTACTTAAGAGCATGTTTGCAGCAGATCACAACCTGTACGCTGCTGTACGTAGTTAAAATCGACACCGGGGGGCCAATTCCAGTACTTCAAAGCCTTTTGGCGTGACAGCGATGACGGCAAGATCGGTATAGATCCGGCTAACGACTTTCTGGCCAGTCAACGGATAGCTACAGTATTCCACCAGTTTAGGTTTGCCGTGCTTGGTCGTGTGCTGGGTGATGACGAAAATCGTTTTGACACCTGCAACCAGATCCATTGCGCCGCCGACTGCCGGGATTGCATCTTCTGCACCGGTAGACCAGTTTGCCAAGTCACCCTGTTGGGAGACTTGCATTGCTCCCAGTACACAGATGTCAATGTGCTGGCCACGGATCATGGCAAAGCTGTCGGCGTGGTGAAAATACGCAGCGCCGGGAATTGCCGTAACCGGTTTTTTGCCTGCATTGATCAGCTCGCAGTCTTCACAGCCTTGTTCGGGTGCCACTCCCATGCCCAGCAAGCCGTTTTCGGTGTGATAGATCACCTCGCGTCCCTCGGGGACGAATCGTGCGACTTTTTCGGGGGATACCAATGCCTAAATTGACGTAGGCACCGTCCGGAATATCCATCGCTGCCCGTTGTGCCATTTGGTCTCGGGTCCAGCCTATAGTTTGTGGTGCTGTTGGTATTGTCGTCGTCATTGTCATGGATAGCATCTCCCGTCGGCGATAAGCTTGGATTCATGGGCGGGATCGGAAACTGTGACAATACGGTTGACGAAAATCCCCCCCGGGGGGGTAACGATCGATTCCGGATCAATGGCACCTGCTTCGACCTGCTCAATACTTTGCACAATGGTCGTTTTGGCGGCCATTGCCATAATCGGGGGCAAAGTTACGGGCGGTTTTGTTGTAGACCAAGTTGCCGTAGCGATCAGCCTGACGGCATTTGATCAGAGCGAAGTCTGCAGTCAGTCCTGTTTCAAGCACATATTCTCGATCACCGAATACGCGGTGTTCCTTGCCGTCGGCTAGCGGGGTGCCAACCGAGGTTGCTGTATAAAAAGCCGGGGATCCCGCGCCTCCGGCTCGGATCCGCTCGGCCAGCGTGCCTTGGGGGGGCACCAGCTCAAGCTCAATATCTCCAGTGCGGTAAAGATCAGGAAAAACGGTAGAGTTGGCGGTGCGGGGGAAGGAGCAGATCATTTTACCGACTTGACCGTTCTCGATAAGTGCCGCCAGCCCGATATGGCCGCTGCCGGTGTTGTTGTTAATGACCGTAAGATTGCGAGCTCCATGGTCGATAAGGGCGTGGATCAGTTCTATCGGACTGCCGGCTTCACCGAATCCGCCTATCATCACGGTTGCACCGTCATAGATATCCGCGACGGCCTGGGGCGGGGGAAGTGATGTGTTTATTTATCATAGGAACAACGCCTTGTTGTCTTCGTTATGGTTAGCTTGAGCTTCTATCAACGCATTATGCGAGCCGTTGACGCAGGGCACTGGCGAGTTCGAGTTCGATAGTTTGCAGTTCCTCTTCAAAGAAGAATTTGTCGGTATCGAGCGGGGTCAGGAAGTCGACTTTGTTTTCTAGCTCGTCGAACTTGGCGTGGAAGACACGATCCATCCATTCCATATTACGGGCCTCGGTGAATTTCAGGGCAAAACACTGCTCGCCATTGATAATCGATGTGCCGAGAATGGCCAGCTTGCCCGCCGATATAGTCATTGAGATATGGCGTGAAGGGCGGTTGATTGATGAAAGCGAGCGATAGATCCGGTTGAAGATCTGCTCGATCTTAGCCAGAGGCGCGGTGTAGTAATGATGTTCACCTGTCGGGCGAGCGCAGTACATCGAGTGGAATCCAACCGACATCATGCCGAGAATGTTGGCAAGATCGATCCAGTTTTGCGCCGAACGATCTATATCTATCTCGCCGTCTTCATCGGCAAACAGGCTGATATGGTTCATCATCGGGCTTTGGCTTCGGATATTAACGCCGTGATTCTGCAAGCGGCGGATAGCAGCAATGGTTGTCGGGTTTAGCAGCTCTCTAGGCGTCGAAAAGTGTGCCATCCAGGCCAGCTGAATACCGTTGTCACGCAGTGTGTCGAATAGCTCCAGCATGGCGTCGTATTTATGGCTCAGGATCATTTCTGGCTGGAAGGTGAGCGAGCGGGTGGCAAGGCGGACGTTTTTGACATGCAGCAATGACGGATCCTCGATCAGCGGCATGACGTATTGTCTGAGACGGCTCACTGGCATATAGCCGCCGTCACCGCCAGTGATCAGCAGATCGGTCACTTCCGCGTGCTGTCTCAGGTATTGGTGAATTTGCTGGATGTCTTTCTGGATAAACATATCTTCGTCACCGCGTACCTGCGCGTGGCGGAAGCAGTAGGTGCAGAACGAGAAGCAGTTTTGGGTGGTTTTATCAAAGATAAGCTGGCACTGCGGGTATTTGTGCTGACTGCCGTCGAGAAATTCTACCTCCCCCTGTTCATTTTCAAACCAGGGTTTATTGAGTTGCTGGTTGCCATCATGGGGGATTGGTTTTCTCCATATAGTCCAGTGCAACCTGGGTGCGTTTTTCTCGGCTGTCAGCCTTTAGATATGTTTGGGTCGTTTGCGGGTCAATCATACCTGGCTGCGGGAATACCAGCTGAAACACAGAGTCAGTGACATAGTTGTCCCAGTTAATACTGTTGAGGGTGTGACGGGTTGCAAGGAAGCGATAGACCTCAACAAACAGCTCTCTTTCTTCGAGATCTTGTAGATAAATCCCATTGTTGTGCAGGATGCGGACGACTTCACGAAAGCCGGATAGCCCGGTGTAGTGTTCTTTGTCGACAAATAACATAGGACGTGTTTCCAGCAAACCGGAATGCTGGGGGTAAGAGGCGTGCAGTCGACTGAGCAACCCTGCCGGTAACAGGTTCTCTTGGCGGATAATCGCCGCAGTTGACTCGTCATAGCCGTAGCGTTCCATTGCCGCCAGGACATCGTCGGGGGGTTACGACAAGGTGTTTCTTTAACTCAGGCTGTGTGTTCACCGCAATCTGCTCAGCCGTATTCGGTGTATTCATGTAATTGTCCTATATCTTCCGTCCTTAGATGGCTATTACCTTAGGAGTTGTAGGTGATTATGAGAAATATGAAATTTCTATGCGAGGTATAGGAAGACCCTATAACTAAGGAGGCTTTTGAAGGATTAGTGTATGGCGAAGGTTGTTCGCATCACTAAAGTAGCGTAGCGTTGCTGGTGAGTTGTTAGCAAATTGTTGATTGGTTGCTGGTGTTGACGTTGGGGGAAGGCAATGGAGCTGCGTTCACTAAGGTATTTTCAGGCTGTATACGAGCAGGGGGTAGTGTGAGTGCTGCTGCGCGGCAGTGTTTTGTTTCCCAGCCGTCAATTACGGCAGCCATCAAACAGCTTGAACATGCACTCGATATTCATTTATTCATTCGGCATGCCCGTGGTGTGCTGCCGACCCCCGGCGGCAGACAAGTTATATCCACTGGCGAGAGAAATGAGCTCAAATGCCGACACCATTATGCACCTTTTCAGCGAGGGGTCCAGCTCCGGTACCTCTTCGGTTAGGATTAATGCGGTCGCTTGGCGCACAGAGGATGAGTTACTTGTTGACCGAGCTGACAGAGCAGATTAGCAATCTGGAGCTTACCTTGGTGGATCCGGATGAGCCTTGTGATGCAAGAATTGTTTTGTCGCAATCGGTAACGAAAAACGAACATTTTGTCCCTATCTGGAAGGATAACTATCAACTTGCCATTCCAGACACTTGGTCAGTGGCGACTAAGTCGCGGTTTATGATTGAAGACTTGGACGGCCTACCTTTCATAAACCGTACTCCTTGTAATGTATTGGAAAGGGTGAAGCGCGCCATGGCCGCAGCGGGGCGTGCAGTTTCAGCCAAGGGCAAATATACGGACGATTGAATATGCATGGCCCTTGGTGAGTGCCGGGGTAGGGGGCTGCATTATTACCCGACTGGAGCGAGATCTGTGAGGCGGATGGCATCGCTTTGTGTCAAATTTACGGGCTTGATCTCAGCAAGTCTATTGGGTTGGCTGTCAAAGCCAGCAAAGCCGATGATCCTCTGATTTCATCTGTTGTCGACGTTTGTCAATCTGCCACTGAGAGCCGATAAATAGTGTTGCTGCAACTGTCTCATTTCATTTGATTATTAATGCCTTTGCGCGATTTTTGACCATTCGGTGATGATTAATCCGCATGGATTATTTATTATTAACCAAATTAACATTATATTAACCCCTCTTGGTTGAACACGGATGTAGTACCTATGAAATTCTCTATCGCCAGAAAGCTGAGGATTAGCTTTTTGTTGATCACCGCACTGTTTCTTTGTGCAGCGGTTATCCTTTATCAACAAATCAAGCAGGTTGAAGAGAATGCCCACTCTCTGTTGAATGAAGATTTGCCGACGGTAGATGCCAGCCGCTCGTTACAGCAGTCTGCGCAGTCTTCCTTGCTGGTACTGCGTGCCTACATGCTGCTAGGTGGAGATGAAGTATCTGAACTGGCTCTTAAACAACAATTAACCGACACGTTTGCTCTTGTTGATAGCCAGTTGACCGAATTAAAGAGCCATTTGACCGACGTGCAGTACGATAAAGTAAGTCAGGGGTGGCGGGCTCTGATGGAGAGCGAACAGGCTATTATCGAGATTAGCCACACACAAGAAAACCTTCCGGCCCACGCATTGATGCTTAATGAGGCCGCGCCTATTGCCGAGGTAGCGCTTGATCAGCTGCAAGGGTTGATTAACGAAGAAGAGAGTAATGCGTTTGGTGGCGAGCGAAAAAGACTCATGAAGCTTTATGCCGATAGCTATACCTCGCTCGCAAATGCGCTGGGCGTACTACGTGATTACTTGTTCGGCGGTAATCAGGAGCACCTTGATAAATATAAAGACTTCATGGAGCGACATGCCAAGTCGGTTGCTGAAGTAAATAGCCATCTGGCATTGCTCAGCGACAGTCACCTCAGTCTGTGGCAGATCTTCGAAGAGATGCAGAAGATGTATTTGCCTCTTGCCGAGCAGGTGATTACCTTGCGGCAGTCTCCGGAGTGGAACAAGGCCAATTATATGATGGCGCAGCAAACCGGACCTGCCGCGGCGCAATTTACCCGATTGCTCGATGCGATTGTCGTTGCCCAGCAAGACAACGCTCAGCAAGGCGGTATTGCTATCAGTGACAGCGTGTCGCGTGTGATCACCACCTTGATAGCAGTCGCTATCATTGCCTGTATTTGTTCGCTGATGGTTGCTACTTGGCTGGGCCGTAGTATTGGCTCACGGCTTACGCTTGTCGGCCTGCGAGCTGAAGAGATTTCCCGCGGTAACTTCTCTGGTTGGGCTCTGGAAAATAAAGGTGATGATGAAATTTCCAGCTTGGTGGATGCTGTTAATCGCATGACAGCGTCGTTATCAGCGTTGGTTACCGGTGTTACGGGTAAGGCCGAAGAGGTTGACTCAAGCATGAACCGGTTGCTGGCAAATAATAGCAGTACGGCCAATGAGGCAACTAATCAGGCTGAGAAAATTCGCTCTATGGCTACGGCCATTGAAGAGATGTCGGTAACAGCCAGTGAAACGGCACAAAATACTCAGGCAGCCTCGGATGATTTGCAGCACTCTTCTTCTCTGCTGAGCAATGGCGAAAAAGCGCTTGAACAAAACCAGCAGACCGTTGACGAGCTCAATGTCCTTATCGGTCGAGCTAGCGAGATGGTGCAGCACCTGAGCGACGAGAGTGATCGTATTGAGCGGGTAACAGAAGTGATTGAAAGTGTCGCCGAACAAACTAATCTATTGGCTCTCAATGCAGCGATAGAGGCGGCGAGGGCAGGAGAGCAAGGCCGTGGATTTGCGGTGGTTGCCGATGAAGTGCGGTTGTTGGCACAACGAACCACGGAATCAACTACCGAAATTAATGCGATTGTTGATGCAATCCAAAACTCAACCGGACAAGTGGTCAAGGTTATCAATGATAGCCAGTCATTGGTCAAGGCAGGAACAGAGCATACGGCGCAGGCCAATGCGATGTTGCAAGATACGATCCGTTATATGGGCGATGTTGCCCATAAAGTCAGTAATATGACCGTGGCGACTGAGCAGCAGTCGGATGTTTCTCAGTCTTTGGCTGATTTAGTCCACCAGCTGTCTGACTCTGCCACCGATGTGTCCAATAACTGTGACAGTGCAAACCAGACATCTCAGGATATCAAAGCACAGGTGGATGATCTAAACCACGAGATGAGAAAGTTCTCGGTGTAAGTTTCATGTATTCATTTGCGATAATGCCCTGTTGTTCAAGGTTTAATCACATAAGCCGGATTTTTAAAAATCTGCTTTACAAGCATAAGTTAGCCCCCGTATTATTCGCCCCCACAACGGAGAGATGGCTGAGTGGTTGAAAGCACCGGTCTTGAAAACCGGCATACGTTTGTAGCGTATCTAGGGTTCAAATCCCTATCTCTCCGCCACATTCAAGAAAACCGCTAAGCAATTAGCGGTTTTTTTATGCCTAAAATCTAGGGTTCAAGTCCGCAATACCCTCGAAGCACTCCGCTACATTTGAAAGCCCAGACTAGGCGTCCCCCCGAAGAAATGCTGGGCTTTCGTCGTTTAGGGTGTTTAGTTTTGATAGGGATTTGAAAATCCCCCCCTATACCCCCAAAGCGCTCCGCCACATTTAGAGAAGGGCGCTGATAATTCAACGCCTTTTTTGTTCACCGGCTTGCGCGACCCACTCTCGACATATCAGCTTCGCATCAAATCTGCCATTTCTAGCAGCGATTGCTCGATATAGGTTCGCATCTGCTCAAGCTTGTCCTGTATGTCGGTTCGGCTTGTCATATTGAAGCAGATGGAATCATCTCGCTTAAAGTACCTGATTCCGTAGCCATCATCGACAATCGGCCCGTAACCTGCCAGATCTACACCGTATTCTGACGTGGTACTGGTACAAACCACACTGTGAGTCAGGGCTTGGTATCCTTTATCGGTAAATATTTCTGGAAGGGTATCAATGCCGATGTCACGGCCAACCGCTTTGTAGTGGTATTTAAGTGCGAGTAAATGGGTGTAAACCCCATGGCCAAACCTACATTCGTTTGCCCTTTCGACATGTACTCGTGTTGCCTTAATGAGTGAATCGATCTTAGTCTGATTGCTACAATCGGGGTCGCGTATATTTTGAATAAACGCCGTCGACTCAGGCGAAACTGTATACAAGACATCGAGCCGTCCGTCGAGAAACGTTCTGGTCATCACTGCTTCATAGGCACTGTAGCACTTTCCATAAAGCTTATATTCAGCCAACTGTAACGCCAACTGAACGAACGCATCGGGACTAACACCAAATTGCTTAATCTGATTTTTGCCAAACTGAGTAAAATTCAAAACCTTGGTTTGAGTATTGGCTGTGTGTTGACAAAATGCATCCTCTGCTGCGCGAATCGTCTGCGCCAATTCATGATCTAAATCAAACTCAATTTCTTCAGCTCGCGGGGCCAGTGCTCTCTTGGTCTTGGCAGAAGAGTACTTTTCACCCCCAAGAGCCTTTATTATCAAAACAAACCTTTTTATCAAAAGAGACCTTGTCATCAAAAGAAACCTTATCAATCGTGTTATAGAGATATCCAATCAGGCGCAACATAACAGAGCATCTACCCCGGTATGCTCGAAATTGACTCCGGTCTTGCCATTATTGAAGACAATAAATTGCAGCGACTTATCGAAAAAGCGATCCTGTCCATCCCCATGAAGTAACTGTTTTGATACCTCGGTTATCTCTTCCGGGGTGTTTTCATCAAGGCACAAGGCAAAGGCAGCGTCTTCAATTGCTGTCATCGCTTCTCTATTATTAGCCGACATCTGAAGCAAATCTGCTCTGCTTTCTGCCCCAGTCATCTCGCTGCATTGTGGTGAGCACACCGATGTTTTGCCCTTTTCCCCGAGATAGAAAGAATATAATCAAGATCGGATTCAATTGCTGATGGCGATCTGATACTTCCTTTTTCATCAAGAATATCGATTTTGTATATACGCTGATTATGCATTGCCACAATATGCTTTCTGGACGACGCAACTTTGAGTTCATCCGTCCCCAGCTGCGCTATTCTTGTTGAGGAAAAAAGGTTGTTGTACTGATTCATGCAAAGCGGCATATCTTTTTGCATGTCAACCGAGAGCTCTTTTCTATCAATCAAAGAGATAAAATTATAAACGCTGACAATAAGCGCGGTGGCGATATTTGCCTGTGAACAGGCCTTTTCGTCAAGCTTACTTTTCAGGTAATAAAATACGTTGCTGTTAATCACCAGAGAGTCTCGGGATTCCAGATAAAGCGCTCGCCAGACGGGGGGGGCCGACCAGTTAGAGTGAATGTGTTGATTCGCCCATTCAGTCAGCTCATTTTGTAAGACTTCTCCCGTACCTCCTGGCTGTAAAAAGTGCTCAACTACTTTTTTAGTCTTGGTTAGCTCTTCTTTCGTTAATAACGGCCCAGCCCAATCAACAAGTTTATGACATGTATTATTTAAGCTTGGCACCGGCATTAGCGGTAACTCTTTTTGACAACTAAATGTGTTTCCCATTGTTTTTTAATTCCTTGGGGATCTGTCTATTTTTAGAATGAGTCTTGTTGAGCGCTATAATTACCACGGCTGGTATTTGGTAACGCGCAGGGTAAATCTCAGCTCTATGTATTGAAGGCTGTTAATGGCTGTTGATGGTCTATACCCAAGCAACCTCAAGATGCTCGTTTCAGCGAGAATTACTTGGCTTGTAGGCTAGGCACCGATTTGAAAATCTAGTGGCTCTAAATTGATAATCGGTAACAAGGCATATAAGCCAAGTAAGCTCGCCCTTTGGGAGTGAGTCAGCGTGCCCATTTCTGTGTCAAATAACGTTGAAAGGGATGACCATTCCTACCGTTATTTTCCTTGAACTGAACACGCTGGTCTCACTCTGAATCCTGCATCTTGAGGTAGTTTGGGTATACACTGCGCTTACGAGTGAAGAAGCCGTATTATGTGCTGGCTTCGGTTTCTAGTGAAAAATGTTTCCCTAACAGGGCATGGTAGAAATCATTGTCCGCCAGTACGCCGACCAGCGGCCCATCCTCGGCCAACAGAACAGGTTGTCCGGTACGATAGCGGATCTCCAGTCCTTCCCGCATTGAGATGTTCGGGCTGGTTATCACCAGGCTGTCTTGTTTTAAGCTCTCAAGATCGTCTCCTATTTGCCACAAATGCAGTGGTAGCGGCCTTCCTTGACGGGTCACCGAAGTAACATGCCCTTGATGATCGGTTTCGGCATAGGTCTGATTATGGAGCTTAGCACCAGTTTATTATCCTGTACTTGCAATGCTGCTGCATCTGTCATCAAGGAACGACCACATAACACATTCAACGGATTGGTGTGAGCCACAAACTCCTCGACATACGCTGTATTCGGGTTGAGCACTATATCTTCCGGTTTACCGTGCTGGATCAGACGGCCCCGACTCCATAATGGCAATTTTATTCCCCCAGTTTCAGCGCTTCATCCAAATCGTGGCTCACGAAGACAATGGTTTTATTCAACTGACGCTGAAGCTCGAGCAGCTCGTCCTGAAGCTGACTTCTAATCAGGGGGATCAAGCGCAGAAAACGGCTCATCCATCAGTAAAATATCACTATCCATGGTAAACGCCCGTGCCAGCCCCACTCGTTGTTGCATGCCGCCCGACAACTCGTGAGGATAGTTATTTTTCCATTCAGCCAAGCCAACCATTTCCAATTTTTCTTCTGCACGACGATGACGCTCATCCTTCGAGACGCCTTGCATCTCAAGGCCAAAAGCGACGTTATCCAGAACGGTTAACCAAGGCATTAATGCGAATTTTTGAAAAACCATCGAAATGCGGTTAGTGCGTAGATGACGTAGTGTACGGCCGTCACAATTTGCCAGGTTAATTGTACTGTCACCGTCACGGACGTTTAGTTCGCCCCCGGGAAACAGGTTGAGGCCATTGATCGCCCGCAACAGGCTAGACTTACCCGAGCCAGATAATCCCATGAGAACGCAGATATCGCCTTCTTTGATCTCTAGGCTGACATCATGCACACCAACGACATCACCTGTGATATCAATAATTTCCTGACGACTTTTTCCTTCATCCAGTAATGCCAGCGATTTAGCGAGCTTGTCACCGAAAACGACATCCAGATTCTTAATATTGATTGCAACCATGATTAATTACCTCCGTTACGATATGCCGGAGTTTTGCACAGCCGATCCAAAATAATCGCGACTAAAACAATTGCCAGCCCTGCTTCGAACCCCTGAGCAATATTCACGGTATTAAGTGCACGGATAACTGGCTTGCCTAGGCCGTCAGCACCAACGAGAGCGGCAATTACCACCATAGAAAGAGACAACATAATGCATTGAGTAATGCCCGCCATGATGTTTGGCATTGCCGCCGGAAGTTCAACTTTAAACAGTAATTTCATTCGATTGGCACCGAATGCTTTTCCTGCTTCCACTAATTCTTCTGGAACTCCGATAATTCCCAGATAAGTTAAACGAATTGGAGCAGCAATGGCAAAAATAATGGTGGATATCAGGCCGGGAACAACCCCTAAACCAAATAAAACCAGAGTTGGAATTAAATAGACGAAGGTTGGAATAGTTTGCATCAAATCCAATATTGGTCGCAGAATTGCGTAACACCAGGGACGGTGAGCTGCCATTATACCAATCGGAACACCAACCAGAACAGAAAATAGTGTCGCGGTTAACACTAAAACAAAAGTTTCCAGCATTTCATGCCAGTATCCCAGGTTCAGGATCAACAATAATGCAGCGACGACAAATACCATTAAAGATAAGTTGCGGTGAAGAAACCAGGTAAATAGCGCGACAAGGGCGATCAGCCCCCCCATGGGAGGGAACCACTTAACGCCATCTACGAAGAACATAATCAATGATTCAAGACCATAGGATAAAGAATCGAAAAATCCTGCCGCATTGTAAGTGAGCCAATCCACGAAGTCAGCCATCCAACTGCCGACAGGAATTTTATGCTCAATGATAAAGTTCACTTTTACTCCTTGTTTATTTATAAAGATTCATTGTGATCACTGTAATATCAGTTTGAATTACAACTAAGATAGTCTAATAACAAATTTCATAACGTAGTTATGAGTGATTTAAATTAGCAAAAATGATCCAACACTTATGTAGATTGGTATAACGATAGTTATATTTGTAAATAATGCCTCAACGATATTTTTGCATTGCTGCCATCACGAGCCGAAACTTGCTTTAACCATTTATCCAATACTTCGGGGTTTTCTTTTAACCAGTTTTGAGCTGCATCCGCAGGTTTTGCGTTTTCATTTAAAATGGCATTCATCAGCTCATTTTCCATTGGCAGGCTAAATGAGAGGTTCTTTAATAGCTGGCCGATATTAGGACAGGTTTCTAAATAGTTTTTACGTACGTTGGTATAAACACTGGCACCACCGTAGTTAGGACCAAAGTAATCGTCGCCACCATCTAGATACGCGATGCCGAAATTATTATTCATCGGGTGAGGAGCCCAGCCGAGAAACACGACCCACTGCTGACGGTCAATAGCGCGCTTAACCTGAGACACCATACCGGCCTCACTAGACTCAACCAGACGGAATTTTTCCAGGTCAAATGCATTGTCATCGATCATCGATTGAATAAGTCGGTTGCCGTCATTCCCCGCTTCAATACCATAGATCCGTCCGCGGAATTTACTTTTAAACTTAACGAGATCAGCAAAGCTGCGCACACCCGCATCAAATACGTACTGAGGAACCGCAAGTGTATATTTCGCTCCTTGCAAGTTTGCACGAACCGTTTCAACTGTGCCTGCTTCATGATAATTGGCAATGTCACCTTCCATGGTCGGCATCCAGTTACCGAGAAAAACATCGATATCTTTGTTAGCCATGGAAGAATAAGTAACAGGCACAGAAAGCAGCTGCGTTGATGTTTCGTAACCAAGCCCTTTAAGTACTTCGCTGGTGATGGCGGTTGTCGCGGTAATATCTGTCCAACCTACGTCAGAGAAGCGAACCACCTCACACTGAGAATCTGACGCAAAGGCTGGCATCGTATTCATGCTCACTATTAGCCCTGCTGCGCCAATGAGAGGCGATTTATATTTCAATAATGTTTTCATAATGATGCTCTGATAATTGAAAGGTTACTGCCGTGGAAGGTAGGGTGACAGCTGCTTGTCCAGATAATCGGAAATGATGAGCTTGGCTTTCTCTGCACAGATACCTTGCGGGTGGAGTGCACCGCGAAGCCAGATGCCATCGATCAGCGCGGCAATACCCTGCGCCACAAACGCAGCTTGTTCAGCTGGCAGTACCTGCTTAAGCTCATAGCGTAGGTGGGACAACAGGCGCTGCTCATTAACCTGCTGCAGGCGATGCAGCTGCGAGTCGTGCATTGCATGAGCCCAGAAAGCTAACCAGGTTTTAACGACCTTGCTCTCCATCTGATAATCGTCAAAGTTCCCTGCGACGATGGCTTGGATACGTCCGGAAATATCTCGCTTATCTACTTGCTGTAATCGTGTTTTCACCGAGACAGATAGCTGCCGGAGAACGGTACGCATGGTTTCTTCCATAAGCCCGTGCTTGCCGCCAAAATAGTGGTTAATAATTCCTGGTGACACACCCGCTTTTCGGCTGATTAACGCAACACTCGCATTTGACAAACCAACATCATTTACAACAGCCATCGTTGCATCAATCAGCTGTGGACGTCGAATTTCCGGCATCCCTAACTTCGGCATTTAACACTCTCTTTTTTTAATTGAACGTTCAATTAAGAAAAACCTTACACGAAAGACTAGAAACGTTAAAGTTAAATCATTAGTACTGTAATAATGTGCCAGTCTTTGTTTGGCACTCAACCTGCTGTTTTAATTGCAAATAAGTTGCTTTTTGGTAGGAGTTAAAAATATTTTTTGTTTAGCGCTCGAAGTATTTTTGAAGGGAGGGTATGCGCGAATACACATAACCGCGAAGAAAAGCCCTTGGTGGTCAGGTTTTATCTACTCTTGAATTTGGTTGTATCATCAAGCTAGTACAAAGATCACAAAATGGTTCTGTCAGTATGTTAGGTGTATTAAGTTAGTAGCGTTTTACGTTATCATCATCGCGCAATTAACATTTAGGCAATTAATTTCACTAGTAAAGATGATGAATTTAGAATTCCATATTGCTACTGAGGTGCTTCAATAAAACACGCGACATTAGAAAGAGATATTGTTTTGCTAGAACTAGTTACAGAAGTATTAGGTTGGACGTCAGTGGTGTTCTACATTTCCATTACTGTGTTTAACAGTATGAAGTTCACCCGTTTTGCTGCGTTCGGCTCTGCTGCGAACGACATCATCTGGTCAATTCTCATGGCTGGTGGCCAAAACTGATCCTCAACCTGTCTGTAGCTGCCATCAATACTTATCGTTATGTGAATGATTTCACCAAGTCAGCGAAAGTGGTGATTAATACATTAGCAGTGATCATGGCTGCGGCCATTCTTTACATTGTCTATGTTGCCGTAACGGCCTTTATTGCCGAGCCGACATTACCTGTTGCATTGCAATTTATGGACTTGGGCTTGATTGTCGCAGCACTGTATATGACGTCGCTACGAAAGTATCGCGTATTGATGTTGGTTTCTGGCTTTGTGGGAATGGCTGCCTACTACGGTAATCCTCAAATGATGATTATCAAAGCATTGGTGATCGGTATTATGTCTTACAAGCTGATAGCACCAAGCCAGCAAGAAAAAGATGAGTTTGTTGTTCAACACTAATCATTGCCAAATGAAAAGCCGCATTTGATATTAATTCTGACCAGTTAAGTCAATGAGCAGTTGAATGATCCTGTGGTTGGTTAAAAATACCCTCAAGCATTCTGTTTGAGGGTATTTTTTATGTTGGCTTTAAGCTGCCTGGCTCAGGAATAGCTTAGCCAGTTCGGCGTCTGCCAAGACGCCTTTCAGGCTGGTATTGCTTGAATTCATCAAATCTTGCATCAAGCCTAGGCGCAGATCGTTCGGCAATACATCCATCTTGAGAAAAGCTTGGATATTGCCCATTTGAGTCTTGTTGACTTTCAGTTTGGAAACTTCAAGGTAGTGATGGAGCCTGGTACAGAGTGTTGCCAGTATATCAATACGTGGGTTGCTGTTGCCGACAGTCTTGACGATCTGCGGGCCAATCTCTTTGTCGAACTTTTTGCTGTCTACAATGGTTTGTGGCGAGACCAGCTTGCTGAGGTTTTGCTCAACGAATGCGATAAATGCTGCGCAGGTCGTTTCGTCGAGGCACGACTGGGCCAGCATGTTTACCAATGGAAGCTGTTCTTTCAGATCGTCGATTGGTGCAATGCTTTGGAAAAACTGTACCAGAGAGCGGGGAGTGGTTCGTTCGCCGTCGACCAGTTCTGGGTAGGTTAATACAAAGTCGATACCGCGTGGGTCTACGTCGCTCTTTTCTGCCCACATCGCCCAGGCTTTGGCGTTGAACTCCATGGTCACATGCATCATACGGGTGAGCATCGCATCATCCATCGGTGTGACTGAATAGTCACCGCCATCCGGGTTGGCGGTCAACACTATTTGCCAGCCTTCTGGCAGCGCCCAGCTGATCAGCTCATGATTTTGCAGTAGCTGCATGATGCCTCGCAGGATCCGCTCATCAGCACGATTGACGTCATCGATCAGCAGAATACCCGGACCCGGTTCGGTCGGGACCCAATGAGGTGCGGCAAAGCGGGTAACTGTTTCGCCGTTTTCCAGTGTCTCGGTGATTGGCATACCCCAGTAAGTCACCCCATTTCCTCAAACTGAGCCGGAGCAATCGCGCGCCACTGCATGCCTTGTTCTTTGGCGATTTGTTCAACGAGCTGGGTTTTACCGATCCCGTGGCGACCCCCCCAGATGCAGACCGGAACGCTGCGCTTGCCGTCGGCAGGCAGAAGGTGTTCGACAAACTGGCGAACTTCCGGTGCCTGACAGCTCAGGCCGTAATAAGTGTAATTGTGTTTGTGGCTCATAAGAACTCGCTTAAGGGTCAAATTCAGGATACAGACATCGGGATCACGCGGCCGCTGCAGCGTAATTCGTCAAACATATGTCCAGGTTCAAATTTAGAACTCGGCTCAGATTCAGCGCTGTGCAGCAACCACAGAAGCTGCATTCGGGGGGGGAAATTTCCGGTGCAGGAGCGCCCCCCCGTCAGTGAAGTAAATGATGGCGTCGAATCTGTGCTGGTTGGCGTAGGCGATAGGCGCGTTAAAATCAGTGCCTCCGCGACCACAAACATTATCAGGGGGGCAATGCCCTTATACTGGTACGTCTGCTTAATCTCGGTATCACATTCCTGCACGGTGATCTCGGCACCTGCCCCGCCAGATATGGTCAATCTCCTCAAAGAAGACACTGAGTTGTTTGTCATCAACGCTGGCTGAGGTGTCCACGGCGACTAACAGGCGCTGGTGTGGCTGAATCTTTGTCCCCCGGTGTTGTCCCGTAACGCTTGGACGGGCGACGCAGGGTATTTTTTACTGATGTACGACGGCTGCTGTTGGCAAATAGGCGTAACAGTCGGCGCCAGTTCACAGTGGCTTTGCGTTTTTCCAGAAGCCGAGTCAGAACATGCAGAACCGCAGCTGGCAGGGTGCCTCGTGATTTCGCATCCAGCTCAATTCGCTGCGCTGCCTGGCTAAGTTTATTCTCAAGCTGTTGCTCCAACAGGGAACGTTCTGCTTTCACTGTATTGGCGAAGGCTTGCCAGCCTTCGTGGCCCAGATTGAATGCTGGCGAAGTATTGTCGGTATTATCACTTCCATTACCAGCAGACAGCCACTGAGGAGGAAGTTCTTCGGTGGATTGAATCATTGCCTGATAGTAATAGGCCACCTCGCGGTTGGGCTCTAGCGGAGGCTGTTTGAGCTCTCGACGCCAGTCATTGAGGCCTGAGAGCGTCATTGCCTGATTGGTCAGTTGCCTGGGTTCAAGGTATTGATTGACGACGAGATCGGCGGCCAGATCAAAACGAACTTTATCGGCGTAGCTGCCACGAGCAAAGATATGCCCAAACACCAAGTGCAGTGCTTCATGCTTTAGTGCGCCTAATTGTTGATGTTCGTTCAATTTTTGCCAGGTTTCATTTTGGCAAATCAGCTGAAGGTCGCTTTTACCCTGTGGCTTTAACAGAAGTGGCGGTGCCTTTTCAGCACTGTTTTTCACTGTCGATTTTTGAAAGCTTCCCAGATAATGGCCATAGAAAGGCTCACGCAACATAAGCTTTACCAGTATGCGTGACAATGTGTGCGTGCTAATAGTCTGTACCGCTTAACTATATGATTTTAATTTAATTATCCATATAATGCGGATGTGGTCAATTGGTCCCGACTAATGATTTGTAAGGAGTAGGATATTGAGTCACTTTGAGCTAGATGATTTTAATGCTGAGGAATGCCTTGAGAAGGTACATGCATCAGTTCTTTCACTTGAGTACGACTGCTGTGATGAACGCCCTTCTTGGGCCGAATTGGCGAAGGCATTCCCTAATTTAAAAGAATTTAGTTTCTCGTATTTTGGCTCAGATTCAAAAAAACGCCGAATTGAGACTGAATTCTTTCGCCGTTTTCCTGATCTCACTAGCCTTAAAGTTGATGAGTTGACTGTTGATTTGGCTGGGGGTCGAACCTGAACATCTGAGTCATTTGACCTCAGTGAATTTTGATAAATGCATTAACGGTCAGCATCTTTCTGTTTTCGGAAACCTGCCTGTGCTCGAAACGCTGGAAGTTAAGGTTAGCGGCGGCGATGTTGTATTTAAGGCCGGTGCAGAATCCGGCTTGAAGAACTTGAAATTACAGCTGATAAATAATGTTCGTTCGATTGATTGTGATCTAGCGGCATCCTCTCTTGCAAAACTTGAGCTGGGAGAGTCGGGTTATCAGAATGACAATCAAGGGGCCGTGGATATTAAAGCCCTGAGACTGCCAGCAACTCTTAACGAGCTAAAACTCGCTTTAACTCATGAACCAAACTTGCCAGACAATTTGCTGGGAGACAATCCCGAATTGGAACTGGTTCATATGACGCTGGGTAACGCGACACTTCCACCCAAGTTACTGGGGTGATGTTCAATCTATCGATAAGCTGACGATAGCCCTTCGCGGTGAAACACAAGCCCTTCCGGAAACGTTGTTTGCAAGCCTCAAGCGCGTTGATGATCTCAGGCTGGAGCTGGAATATACCCCGTGTAGCGCCGCTCTACTGCCTGTTGGGTTGCCGTTGAAAGTGTTTCATTACTGCAATGCTTCCGGTTTGATGACTGATGCCAATGAACTTCGGTTACCGGAATTGGATGAAGCATGGCTAGATGGGTTTAATGACGAACAGTTAGCCTGGCTTGAGCACAGCCCTAAAATTACTTACCTGAATATCGCTGGTATTAAGGAGATGCCGGATGACTTTCCGTTTCTGCCTGCCTTGGAATATTTCATTTTGCGCAGTTGTCGAGGTCAGTCACTGCCAGCTTCTATTCGTTCAAATCCATCTGTTACGCATTACTCTCACTGGGGTGTTCAGCTGGAGAAATTGGGTGATCTGAGTGCTATGACTAGCTTGAAGAATGTCCGTTTGGTACCAGGTGAACATACTCAGAACAAACTGCCTGAGTTTGATGATCTTGCATCCGCGCCTGTACTGAAAGAAGTGGAGCTGCGGGTAAGCATGGAATCTTTTGATCCTGCATTGCTGAAATTGCCTGTTGCAGCCCAGATTGAATTTTACCCTGAGGCGTTGGCGAAAGAGTTCCAAATCCTGCGAACCTCAAGGCTGAGTGAAGATCAGAAGCTTGAGCTGCTGACAACATTGGCTAACGTCAACAAGCCTGCCCAGTTGCCGACGATGCCTGCGGCATTCCACCTGACGATGATGGAAGCAAAGTACAATCGTTTCAAAGCCCAGCATAAATCTTGGCTGCGTGAACAGGCGAAAGTCAGCGAGCTGGAACAGCCGTTTGGTGCCGGAAGTTGCCTGTTTATTGCTGGTCGCAGCGGCATTAAAACAACAGAGCTGAAAGCGAAAGCGGCTGAAATCGGCTTCACAATTGGCAAGAAACTAGATAACAGTGTTACTCACTTACTACTGGGTCTTGCCCGAAACAGACCGCCGATTATGACTTAACTAGCCTGAAGCTTATTGACGATACCGTTTTACAGCAATGCTTTACCACACAGGCACCTAAATTTCTGCAACAGGATCAGGCTTCTGCTGGTGGTATGACTGACAGCGTGCTGGCGATGTTGGCATCTCCTGATGAAGGCAGCCACAAAGTGGCAGTGGAAATGCTGGCTCAGGGCGGTGTGACGGCAGAGATGCATATTCCCTTGTTCCTGATCTTGAAAACGACGGCGGATAATGCCTTTCGAAAAGAGATCAAGCACCTGCTGGCGGGGGGGCAGGGAGATGAGGCCTTTCAGTTGGCGGTAAATGACCGCATCCTGTTCCACAATGTGCGCGGCCTAGATCAGTATGGTTCGCACAGAGGGCAGTGTGTGATGGTCGATAAGCTTAAAAAACAACGCAAGAAGTGGGGGAGAGGCGCTTTGTACGGCTTTTGCAAAAGCTTATTATGATCGCTTTGGTGACGGGTTGATGTATGTCCTGATGCAAAAAGAAGAAACCCCCAGAGCGTTTGGCGATTTTGTCGGAGCTGGTGGAGGACGACTGTCTCAACTGGCGCCGTGGAGCCGGCTTTGATCTCGTGTTGCAGGATGGCGATGAAAAAGAACGCTTAAAGCTGCACTGGCACCCGAGATACAAAATGAACTATGACGAGTTGCTTGGAGCGGCGAAAACACCGTTGCCAGCGGAGTTACCACTCCGGGAATCGATTCGAAAACTGAACTTGGGCAACTGCGTGTTGAGCACCTTGCCGAAGGGGATTGAACACTATCAGCACATTACCGAATTGAGTCTGAGCTTCAACCCGTTGGAGAAGTTACCAACCTCTCTGGCTAAGTTTACTCAACTGGAGAGTCTGGATCTCTCGTATTGTCACTTCAGAGAATTTCCCAAGGTGCTGCTTAAACTTTCAAACCTCAAACGTCTGGATCTGCGCCGTGCTTGCCGGGTTGATTATGATTCTGGCTATGACGATCCAAGCTATCGTAGCTTAACTGTCCCTGATGCTTTTCGTGTTCTGAACCCCGACTGCGAAATCCTGGAAGATTAAGGCTTAAATATTATAGCTTTAGACTGCGCTTAAATGACGAAAATTTAGAATATACAATAAATAAGGAACAATACGTGACGAATGCTTGTCTGGATGATTATGACGTTGAAGAAATGCTGGCAAAGGTGCACTCCGATGTTACCCACCTGGAATATGAGTGCAAGAAAGAAAAGCCGGAATGGAGCTATGTTGCTAAGGCATTTCCCGGTCTGAATACGATTGAGATCGAATGTTACAGTTATAGGGCAGACAAGAACCGATTAATCGATGCTGACTTTTTCGTTCATTTCCCTGCACTGAAGCAACTGATAGTAAGAGGTTGCTCTGTAAAACTAGAGGGAGTGGATCCTGCCAATCTGTCTCAGCTGGAAAAAGTTAATATTTCTTCTGTGCTGGATGCGGAATATCTAAGTTTGCTTGGCGATCTTCCTAAGCTGACTCACTTGAAAGTGTCCGTACAAGGTAAGTCTCTGGTATTTGAGGCGACATCGGCATCGGCGCTTGAATCAGTGAATTTTGATCTACCGTCGGTTGAATTGTTGGATATCGATCTTAAGGCTGTAAACTCCCTGCGTAAGCTAGATCTCAATGATGAAAGCTATCATTTCGACAAGGATACTCAGCTTACGGTGAAGCGGTTAAACTTGCCCGATAGCTTGGATGAGCTGAGGCTGTCGCTGCCTTGCGTGGATGGCTTGCCCGATAACGTGCTGGGTGATACTCCACATATGAGTAAGCTGGAGGTGTACATCACGGCAGCGACGTTGCCGGAAAAGATGTTCGGGAATCTGCTTTCTGCCGATGAGCTAACAATTAGGCTCAAAAAGCCGACGCCATCCTTGCCGGACGGGCTGTTT
>LLEM01000069.1_pt1 | contig 23494 bp, 24 predicted proteins | sample 595841 | NCBI WGS metagenome assembly LLEM01 (sample SAMN02919313, study PRJNA255460) | bioreactor metagenome | biome: chemostat; feature: culture 2012_10.2; material: sediment; isolation source: day64 10degC chemostat 2012 inoculated with Wadden Sea sediment taken from... | place: Germany: Bremen ...
CAGCAAGTACGTAAGCAGGCCGGCAAGGATACTCCGGCGAAGAGCAGCTCAGGCTCTCATGAAGCTGTCGATGCCAAGGATGTGACCCTGACTGGGTTCGAACAGGGCGCGGCTAACGAGAATACTCAGCAACTGGCCGTGATCTGGGCGACGACACTCGGTCTCAAAGAAATTGATATCTACGATACCTTCACCAGCCTGGGGGGGAGACTCTATTTTGGCAATTGAGTTGCAAAGATCCCTTGAGCGACGTTTCCCCTGGATCGTTTGATATCACGGATATCTACTCCTATCCGTCCGTTGCCATGATGGCCGATTACCTCAACGGATCATCAGAAGAGGTTTCGACAGATAAGGTGCAGCCTGATGATGATGAATTGATGGCAATGCTTGATGGTCTGGATAGCGGTGATTCCTCTATCGATGACATTTTGCAGGCTGTTGAGTAACTTTGGGGACGGAGACACCGAAATGAGTGAAAATAAAGCACTAGCTAGGTATTTGCTTGAACAGGTCCAGGAAGGGGGATTTGACAAAGGTCACGCGCTGGCCTTGATCAAGGCCCTTGGTGCGAACCGTTCTCGGACCGAAGTGGCCATCGTCGGTATCTCCTGTCGCTTCTCTGCCGCCGATACGCCAGAGGCGTTTTGGCAGAAGCTGATACGGGAGAAGACCGGGGGGCGGGGCATACTCGTCTGACCGGCACGCAGATATGCGCTATTTGTTCGGCGAGCCGGCAGTTCCGAAAGATGCTGGTATTTGTATGAACAACTTATTGACCGATATCGATAAGTTTGATGCCAGTGAGTTTTCCTTACTGGCGAAGGAAGCCCAACTGATGGATCCGGGCCAGCGGGAGCTTCTGCTGACTGCTTGGCAGGCGATAGATGACGCTGGATATAGCCCGCAGCAGTGGATGAACACCAATACCGGGATATTTGTCGGGGGGTCGACAATAATGGCAAGTTTAATCTTGACCGTTATGTTCAAGATCAGAGTCTGTACAGCAGTATGGGCTCGATGACTGGATGGTTCCCAGGCCGGATTGCCGCGGCGCTAAATGCCGAAGGTCCTTGCCTGGCTATTGATACCGGGTGTTCCTCAGGGCTGGTGGCATTGGATGCTGCCGTCAATGCCATTCGTGACAATAGCTGCGAACAGGCGATTGTTGCCAGTGTTAACCTGCTGAACCTTTACCAAAGCGATGTTGCTGACGGTATGGAAGGCATGAATGCAACGACGGATAGGAGTGCCGCTTTTGATGATAATGCCAATGGCATGTTATGGGGAGAAGGTGCCTGTAGTGTGATTGTCAAACCGCTGCAAAAAGCGGTTGAGGCCGGCGATCACATTTACGGTGTGATCCGGGGAACGGCGGTTAACCATGACGGGCAGACAGTCAGACAAGGCAAAGTGCTGCAGAAGGCCTGGAAGGACGGAAAGATCAACCCGGAAGATCTGGACTATATTGAAGCCCATGGCACCGGAACCCATCTGGGCGATTCTATCGAACTCTCTTCGATTATCAGTGCCTTCAAGCCGTATACCAAGAAGAAGCAGTTTTGTGGTATGGGCTCCCTGATGGCCAATATTGGCCATACTGCAGGAGTCTCTGGCTTGGCAAGGGTCGTCAAGGTATTGCTGGCGATGAAATATAATAAGTTGCCGTCATCACCTAACTTTCATGTTCCCAACCATCACCTGCAACTGGAGCAGTCACCAGTATATATTCAGGATAGCCTGACCGAGTGGCCGCAGCCGGACAAGAAAAAGCTGGTCGGCGTCAGTGCCTTTAGTATGACCAAGACCAACTGTCATGTGGTGATTGAGGAGTATCAGGCGCCTGCCGCGGATATTCCGGCGGTACCTTACCTGATGACCGTTTCGGCGGATGATCGCGTTCAGCTGAAAGTACAGCTGAACGCGATGCAAAATGTATTCGCTGTGATGAGCAAATTGAACTGGGGGGGAATATGTGTTATACGGCCAATACCGGTCGTCAGGTCCGCAGCCATGTTGTCACCGTTGCGTTTACCTCCCGGGCTGAGTGCCTGCGTAGGTTGGAGCTCGTCTGCCGGGAACTCGGTGATGACGGGTTCTATCAGTTACAAGACGGTGTGGTTTATCAGGTGCTGACAACACTACCGACGACTAAGCAGGTGCTGGCGATACTGCCAAGGGCGATCGGGGGGGCGAGCTTCTCCTGTTGGAGCAGATTGAGGCGGCCTACCGGACTGGTAAGCAAATTGATTGGACATCGCTGTATGACGGCCATGCCTTCCAGCGGATCAGTTTACCCGGCTATCCAAGAAATACAGCGCGCTGCTGGCCATCGCAATCAGTGCTGCTCCCGTTCCGACAGCCTGATAGCTCTTTGGCTGTCGAGAATACGGAGCAGTTGGCGTACCAAGTACGCCTCACTGGTCGTGGGGAGGAAGGTTATAGCGATACCGAGCTGGCGATTGGAACGATATGGGGGAGAGCTGTTTGGCTTGGATACGATTGCCGTCGATCAGAGCTTTGTGGATTATGGCGGTAACTCCCTGAGTGCTGCCGTGCTGGTACAAAGCCTGAGCCATAACCTGCACAAACAGGTAAAAGCCGAGCTGTTGTATCAGCATCAGACGATCGAAGCCTTGGCCGCTGTGCTGGAGGATAAGCCTGAAGCCGATATCCAGGCACTGGCACCTATACAGGATATGATCACCGGCGATCAGCCATCAGCTCGACGCAGGCGTTTATGCTGGGGGGGATCAGCGATAGTCTGAAGAACCCGGGCCACCTAACCGTGGGAGTTGTGCTGGCCGTACAGTACTCGCTGGAACCTAAAATAATGCACGACACTGTGCAGTATCTCGATAGTTACTACGATATCCTGCGGGCGCGCTTTACCAAGACAGGAGGTGACTGGCATCAGGCCATCATGCCTGTCGGGGAGGCGGTCAACTTCCAGCATGTTGATATTGCCCACCTACCGGAACCGGAACGGAAAGGGTTCATCGAGCAGACGGTTAACAGCAAGCTCTACACCTTGGATTTGGCGTCCGGGCCTTTGTATACCGTTACCTTGTTCACCCAGGGCGAAGGAGAGCCAGTCTATCTTGCGGCCTATTTCCACCACGTGCTGATGGATGCATTCTCCCTCAATCTCTATATCGGGAGCCTGATGTCTTTGTACAACCAGGTTGCGCAAGGTGGCCCTCTCAGCCTCGGCAGCAAGCCGCTGTCTTATTACCAGTTCATCGGCGAAAGCCAGCGTTACGCTCGCGAAATCAGTGACGAGCAGGCGCAGTTTATGACAGATACGCCACTTGAGGACTTCCCGCTGCTGCCTCAGGACATTGCCGACGGGATCAACTATCGCTATTCCAAAGAAGAGCATAAGCAGGCTTTCGATAGGGCGACTACTGACAAGCTCTGCCGCCTGCTGGTGAAACAGCATCAGGTGACGGTGCTTGATCTCTTGGTTGCTGCACTGGCCCATACTATCGCCAATTGGACCAAAGGGGAGTGGGTCGAGATCCACAATGTGATAACCGGACGCGATGTCATTCATGATCGCAGCCACGACTTCACCCAGACATTGGGACTATTTGCAGTTGGTTGCGACTTGGTATTGCAGCACCGGCAGAGCGAGACACCGCTGGCTTACTTGCTGGATGTCCAGTCGCAATTGCTGTTACTTCCTGCCAAGGGATGTGGGAATTTCATTACCCAAAACATCGAGTCACGCCAGCCGGGCAGCCGTTATGAATACCTTCGTAAACAGGTATCTATCAACTACCTAGGGGACATGTTCGAAGTGGACGAGAGCAGCCCTGTTCGTGTCGTCGACGGTATCTCCATCGATGTGGATGATGATCATTTGGTCCATGCCGATATTTGGATCTGCGGGGAAGCATCCAAAATGGCGAGCTGACGATGATATGGGGGGGTATAACCGGAAGATCCACCATGAACCGACGATCAGGAAGCTCTCTGAGCACTTTGGTGATTTTTTGTATCACCTGGCCGAGACAGTCGGTGAGAGCCACTAGTTGTTAGCGCTGGCCCTCTGTTTAGGCAGAGGCCATTTTTTGGACTAGGGCCAATGTTATTTTTTGTGGGGTAAAGAGAAAATGGATATTTCCCGCTCGGATCTGAAGTTGTTGATCCGGCTATTACAGGATGCCTTTGTTTTTCGGGGGGCTGCTGCTGGGTGTCATCGTTGCAGCCTTCGGTACTGTGGCTGCCGGAGTGGCAGAGACGTATTTGCTTAAAACAATTATCGATGAGGCCGTGGACAGGCAATTTGGCAGCCAGATTGGCAATATTATGCTGTTGCTGGCGGTACTGACCGTCGGGGCGACGGCGACGTATTTTCGCTTCAAGCTGTCGGGCTATTTCAGCGGCAGCTTTGTTTACCGGCTGAACCAGCGCTTGTTTCAGAAGGTGACTCGTATGTCGATAGCGGCTCTCGAGCACTACGATGCGGGTGATGTCGTTGCTCGTTTCAGCAGCGATATACGCAAGATTAATACCTTTGCCGAAGTTAGCCTGCCGTTATTGATTCTGCACCCGATTATGTTTGTCATGGGAGCCGCTTACCTTGCGGCCTTGGACGGACAGCTACTGCTGCTGAGTATTATTCCCATACCGGTTGGTTTCCTTTTGATTATGCTGATGACTCGTTCGATGTCCCCAGCTGTCAATGAATACCCAGACCTATTTCGGTCGAGGATTTGCCGTGCTGGCCGAGATGCTGGCAGGCTTTTCTACGATGAAAGTGTTCCATTTACGTGGCTACCTGTACCAAGATTTCAAGAAGCAGATGGATACTGGGCTGACGAGCCAGCTCAAGCTGGTAGATCGATATGCCTGGATGGGACCGGTGCAGGTGATGATCCGGCTGGTGCCCAGTATTGTCTGTTTGATTGTTGGTGGTGGTCGCGCCCTCACCGGAGAGTTTAGCCTCGGTGAACTCATTGCTTTTTTCTATCTTCTTAACTTCGTCATCGATCCTGTTGCCCAGCTACCGACACACATTGCAGGTTGCAAAGATGCCCTAGGGGGGGCAAGCAAGCGTATTTTTCAGCTGATGGACGAGGCTGATGAAAAATTGGAGCACCTCAGGCTGTCTGATATTGAACGGCCGCAGTTAAAGCTGGATAAGGTTGGGGCTGGTTTACCGGTCGGAGAAAGAGCAGGCCGTCCAGGCGCTGCAAGATATCGATCTGGTTATCGAACCCGGAGAAAAGGTCGCTATCGTCGGCGAGAGTGGCAGCGGTAAGAGCAGCTTGCTCAAGGTGCTGGCCGGGTTTTATCAGCACACTGGTGAGATCTGCCTGGCGACTGAGAAGATCGGGAACAGCAAGCCGGATGGAGACTGTTACCGTCAACAGTTGTCGGTGGTAAACCAGGAGACTTTCCTATTCCCTGTCTCGATTATGGAAAACATCCGTCTGGCCAAGCCGGGAGCAACCGATAGCGAGGTCATCATTGCGGCTCAAAAAGCCTATGCCGATAGTTTTATCCGCGAACAGCCGCAGGGATACCATACCGTATTGGGCGAAAATGGTGTGTCGCTTTCCTACGGCCAAAAACAGCGAATTTCGCTGGCCCGGGCATTCCTGAAGCCGGCACCCGTGCTGATTATGGATGAGCCGACAGCCTCGCTGGATCAAAGCAGCGAAAACCTGGTGGAGCAGGCGATCCTGCGTGAGGCGGATGAGCGGACCGTGATAGTGATCACCCACAAGTTGGCGATCACATCAATGATGGATCGTGTTGTGGTACTTGATCAGGCAGAGTCGTTGAAAACGGCAGTTACAGGGAGCTAATGAGCAAGCAGGGGCATTTCTACCGCCTTCATCGAGCCTACTACGACCATGCAACCAATAAGGAGCCGAGCCATGCTTAAGAAAGCAGAATGGGACGAGTTGTTGCAGCTGTTTACGCTGATGAAAAAGCGGCGGCTGGGATATCTGGCCGGTATTTTGGGCCATGCGTTAACCGAGACGATTATCATGATTTCGCTGGCCTTTATCATGCGTGACATGATCAATGCCATTGTCGAACAGGATATGGCGCGGCTTCATCAAGCCAGTTTTGTCGTGATTGGGATGGGGCTATTTACCGGCCTGACCTTCATTATTTTCGGGAAGTTGTTTTTCCATAGCCTCTTTAAAACATTGGCCGACTTGCGTTTGCAGTTATTTGCTCACCTGTCTGCCGGGCGGGTCGGTGATATCGAGCAGTATCACCCGGGAGAACTGATCTCACGTGTTAACAGCGATGTTGATGCGGTCTCCGAAGTCTTTGGTTATCAGTTCAGGCAGCTAGTCTTTACTGTCTTGACAGGGATATGCGCCGTTATTGCCATGATGGTCATTGACTGGAAGGTCGGGATTATCTTAGTGGTTGTGGCGGTGCTGACGGCGGTCGTCAACCACTACTATGCCGGAAAGATGCGGGTTGTCAGTGATCGTATCCAGGCAACGCTCGGGCGGATGTCGGCGGCGGCGATGGATGCGGTTTACGGCTCCAAAGAGGTGCGGATTTACCAGATGCAGTCGTCCCAACAGGATAATTATGGGAAGAACAATGGGAGTTGGCTGGACAATATCAAGGAAAACAGTGGAATAAGAGCAAAGCTGGAACTGGCTAATTTCAATCTCAAAATCTTGAATTTCTCCGGCATGTTGGTACTCGGGGCCATGTTGATGGCGGCGGGGGTGACGCCTCTGGGTGAAATTGTGGCAATGATCCAGTTGCTTACGGCGCTCAACATGATGTTTCGCGAGCTCGGTGGCCTCGTAGCGTATTTGCAAAAATCACTGGCTGGCGCAAAGCGGATTTTCGAGCTTTTTGCACTTCCTCGCGAGTTAACCGACAGGCATCAGCCGAAGGAAGCAGATTTAAGCTTGCCCGTTATTGATGTGAAGGATTTGTCTTTTGCCTATCCTTCTGGCGAAGCGGTGATCCGCGGAGTCAGCTTTTCTGTTCGTCGCGGTGAGACGGTCGCCATTGTCGGCCCCAGTGGCTCGGGCAAGTCGACCCTGATGAAATTGCTGATGGGGCTATACACACCGTCAGAAGGCACTATTTCCGTATATGGCCGAGAGGCTGAGCAGCTGGATGTAGAAAGCTGGCGCCAGAACTTCTCGTTTATTCCCCCAGGACTCTTTCTTGTACTCCAATACGGTCCAAGCCAACCTTGCCTATGGCCGGCCGGAGTGCACTGTGGCCGAGATTGAACAAGCAGCCGAACGAGCGGGATGCTCGCATTTCATCTCCCATTTGCCTAATGGCTATGAGAGCCAGATAACCGAAGGGGGGAGGCAATGTTTCCGGCGGGCAGAAACAGCGATTGGCGATTGCCCGTGCTTTGGTAAAAGAGGCTGAAATATTGATTATGGACGAGCCCACAGCCTCGCTGGATGCCCGGACCGAGGCTGAGATACAGGCTGAGCTGGATGACTTATTGCAGCAAAAGACAGCCATTGTTATCGCACACCGGCTCAAGACAATCCGCAATGTTGACCAGATTTTTGTGCTGGTGGACGGACAGCTAGTAGAGCATGGTAACCACCATACCTTGATGCACAAACAAGGTGCCTACTTTGACTTAGTGATGCAATCCAATCAGGAAGAGGTGACGGCAGCATGAGGCAACACGATTTACTCGAGATGTTCACACAGCAATGCGCCCTGCGGAAGACGGCGACAGCCATCGAGTGGGGAGACGAGCAGATAAGCTACCTTGCCTTGAGGCAGCAGACGGCCTCGATTGCTCATCATTTACAGCAGAAAAAGCCGGGAAATATTGCTCTTTACCTCGATTCCTGTCCGACCCTTGTGAGTACCCTGCTTGCATGCCTGCATACCGGGCATGTCTTTGCACCCGTTAATGTTGGTTTGCCGGGGGCAGCTGGCCGCCAAAATGATACAACGCATCGCGCCGTCGTGTATTGTGACTTCAGCGCGTCATGCCGAGAAGCTAGAGAAGATTGCAGCCTTGCTGCCTGAATCACCCAGCATTGTCGTTTGGGATGAGGTATCTCCGTCTCTGGAGCTGGCCTCGCTGTCGGTGCTGGATCCTCCGCGCTCGCAGGATCCATGCTACATCTATTTTACCTCAGGTTCGACGGGGGAGCCGAAGGCTATCCTTGGTAGTTACCGGGGGGGCTGAGCCACTTTGTCATGTGGCAACAGCGCGAATTTGGCATATCAGCCACCACAGAGTCGGGCAGGTGACGATACCGGCCTTCGACCCGTACTTACGTGAAGTTTTATTGCCGCTGGTCGCAGGGGCCGTGCTGGTGATGCCTGTTGAGCGGGATCTCGTTCTGACCGATCAACTTTTATCTTGGCTTAACCAGCAGGAAATCAGCGTACTCCATATGGTGCCGACTCTGTTTAGGCAGCGTTTGTTACAGGCTGTTACACCGCAGCCACTTAGTCTGGAATTCTTGTTTTTGGCCGGAGAGCAGCTTCGCGGCCAGGATCTTGCCCAGTTCTATGCCCGTTATGGTGAAAAACACTGCCAGCTGGTTAACCTCTATGGCCCGACCGAGACTACGTTGGCGAAAGTATTCCGGCGGGTCACCCCCTGATGATAGGGAATTGGATGTGATCCCGATAGGCCGCCCTCTTGATGAGCAGGTGCAGGTACATATCTTGGATCCGCAGGGGCAACCTTGTGCCGAGAACGAGCCCCCCCGGGGAGGTGGTGATTGAAACGGCCATGCGCTCTTATGGTTATCTTGGCCTGGATGAGGAAAACCGGCGTTGTTTTCGTCAGTCTCCCCCCCCTTATTATTTTACTGGGGGACATCGGTAAGCGGCTGGCTGACGGTCAGCTGGTATGTCTGGGGCGCAAAGACAATCAGATCAAGATCCGCGGCGTGCGGGCTGACTTGTTGGGGATCGAGCGTATTCTCCAGCAGGCACCGACCGTGTCGCAGTGTGTTGTGCAGGTGCTCGACAGCGGTCTGCCCTCAGCACGGCTGCGGGCGTTTATTGTCTCGGACAAGGCGGATGGCGAGCAAATCTTTGACTATGTCGGACAACGCCTGAATCAGACACTGGTGCCGGCCGAGTGGGTACTGGTCGATACGTTACCTATGCTGCCCAATGGCAAGATCAACCGCAAGGCGCTGCCGGAACTGACCGGCGCTGAATTGCGTGCTGATGTCTACCGTGCCCCGGAGAATCCACAAGAGCAAAAAATCCTGTTGATTTGGCAACAGGTGCTACAGCAAGAAAGGGTTGGAATGGACGATCACTTCTTTCGTCGTGGTGGTCACTCCCTGTTGTTGATGGCACTGAAGGTACAACTGGAACAGGCTTTTTCCGTTACCGTTGAAGTGGCGGCGCTATTCGAGCATCTTACACCGGCAGCACAGTTGGTGTACCTGCAATCGACTGGACGTCAGCGCCTGTCTGCAAATTGCAGCGGGTGTCCTCAGATCAGATAGGGCCGGTGTCTGTCCTGCAGCGCAATATTATTCTGGCTCACCAGTTCCGCCAGCAAGATACCAGTTATAACCTAACTCGAGTTGTCGAGGTTAACAGTCAGTTTGATGTGTCACGACTGCAGCAGGCGATAGACAGCTGTGCCGAGCAATTAATGATATTACGCTCGGTGTTTGCCATCGAGAATGGTGAAGTGATCACTCGGGTGATGCCGGAGGTATCGATACCGGTTGAGTTTGCTAAGCTGGCTGACAAACAGCAGCTAAATTCGGAGCTGGCAGTATTTGTCCGTCCTTTCCTCCTCGAACAGGCTCCCTTGATAAGGATCGGACTATGGTCAGTATCGGAAGACTGCTCCTATCTGGCCTTGGATATTCACCACAGTATTGCTGACGGAATGAGTGCAACACTGCTGCTTACGATGCTGCTGGATTGCTATCAAGACAAGTCACCGGCCCCCCCAGCCTGGCAATACCACGACTATATCGGATATAACCTGCAGCAACTGGCCAGACGTGAACCTGACAATCTGGCCTACTGGCAGCAGGTACTGACAAGCATGCCCGAACCTTTGCAGCTCTCGCCGGGTCGAGACCGGCCATTGCAGTTTAACTGCGAAGGGGGGGAAACGCTGAACCTGCATGTTGAGCAAGAACTGTTGCAGCAACTACAGCAGTTTGCCAGCAGGCAAGGGTGCACGTTATTCGTGCTGTTGTATGCCGCCTATGCCTTAGCTCTCCATAAGATGAGCGGGCAAGATGATGTTGTGATTGGCGTTCCAGTCGCAGGTCGAGACTTGCCGGAAGTTGCAGAGGTGCCCGGGGTGTTTATGCGGGTGCTACCACTGCGTGCCCCGTACCAAAGTGAGATGACCCTTGGGGATTATCTTACTTTGATTCAGCAGCAGTTCGCCGGAGCGGTGGCCCATCAGGATTTTGCCTTCGAGCATCTTGTCGAGGCCGTACAGGCTCCCCCCCGTAGTGCCAGTCGACAGCCGTTGTTCGATACCATGTTTGCTTTGCATGATGCCATGATGTGGCGTTCTGATAAGACAGGCGTAACAGCCGGAGAGGTCCATATACCCCAGCGGCAGGTCAAGGCGGATCTTGTGGTTGATGCCTACCGTGACGGGGGAGGCGCTGACGATGGCTTTCTCCCATGCCGTTAACATGGTTGATAGCAGCCGGATCAGCCAGCTGGTGCAACATATGCAGGTTCTACTGCAACGAATCCCTCAACTGTCGCAGCAGCAGCCTCTTGGGCTGGTCGATATGCTGCCGTCAGATGAGCGCGAGCAGCTAGTGGAACAGTTTAATCAAACGTCGCACCCGGCTGTCGGCGTACAAACTTTGATTGAGCGTTTTCATCAGCAGGTTGCGCGGGTTCCCGAACAGCAAGCCTGTCGCAGCCAGGAGCAGTCCCTGACTTATCACGGCCTCGATCAGCGCGCCAACCAGTTGGCATATGCCCTGCTTGAACGGCTAGGCAAGCGGCCCGCCCGCATTGCGATCATGGTGACACCGTCTGTCGATTTGGCCGTGGCAATACTGGCAGTACTGAAGGCCGGTATGACTTATGTCCCGCTGGATCCTGATTTTCCGGACGAGCGGTTACAGTACATGATGGATAATGCCGGGATCGAACTATTGATCACCGATCTTCAAGATCAGGCGTCCAGGCTGTTCAGCGGCACGATCCTTGGCTGTCGAGACAAGGAGATAGAACAATATCCGATCTCGGTACCGGCCGGGATCACTTATGAACCACAGCAGCTGGCCTATGTGATTTACACCTCGGGTTCGACGGGACAGCCAAAAGGCGTGATGATCGAAAACGGCTCCGCGGTCAATTTCATCAATGGAATGGAGCGCTCGTTGGAGTTCACTGCTGACAAAACCGTACTGGCCCTCACGACCTTTTCCTTTGATATTTTCGTACTGGAGTTCTTCCTCCCGCTATTGACCGGGGCGCAGTTGGTTATTGCCAGCCGTCAGCAGCAGCAGGATATGGCGGCGCTGAGTGCGCTGATCCGGACTGAATCTATCACCACGCTGCAGTTTACCCCCGTCGAGGATGAAGATGTTTCTGGCTTTTGATCCGGCCTTGCGGTGCTTTGCGGGGATTGAAGAGGTACTGATGGGCGGGGGAGTATGTCGGCTTTGAGCTGGTGGAGAGTATCAGGCGTAGCTGTTCAGCCCGGGTTTTCAATATGTACGGCCCGACCGAGACGACCGTGTGGTCGGCGGTATGCGAGCTGACTCATGCCAGCCAGAGCAAGGTCGGTCGTCCTATAGACAATACCCAGCTCTATGTACTGGATCAGGCACAGCAGCTTTGTCCTATGGGCAGCTTGGGCGAGTTGTATATTGCAGGGCAGGGGGGGCTGGCCAGAGGGTACCATCAGCTGCCGGAGAAAACGGCAGCTGCATTTGTCGATAACCCCCCCTTCCAGCCAGGCCAGCGAATGTATCGCACTGGCGATTTGGCCTACTGGCTTCCTTCGGGGAGAGCTCTGTGTCTGCGGTCGACAAGACAGTCAGGTCAAAGTCAAAGGCTATCGGATAGAGCTACACGAAATTGAAGAAGTATTAACTTGGCACCCAGCTATCCATGATGCCGTCTGTCTGGTGAGGGAGCGTCAGGTGCAGGGCTTCTCCGAAAGCTACCTGTGTGCATTTTACCAGGCAGACAGTCACATTGAAGCAGATCGGCTTCGCCAGCATCTGAAATCACACCTTCCGGACTACATGGTGCCTGATGCATGGGCACAGTTGGCCGACTTTCCGTTAACCGCAAACGGAAAGATCAACCGCAGGGCGTTTCCTGCCATAGAAATAAGCCAGCCCGACCTGCCGAAGGCAGAAGTACAGACGCGTACCCAGCAGATTATCTACCAGACGTGGACTGAGATATTGCCGACTCAGCATATTGGCATTCATGATAACTTTTTTGACGTGGGAGGGAATTCGTTCCATGTGGTGCTGGTGCAGAAGGCTCTGGCTGAGCAGGGCATTAAAGTGATGGCCATTGATATCCTTGAATATGCCACGATATCTGGATTGGCTGATTGGTACGATCGCCAGCAAACACAAGCTGAAAAAGTCACCTGTCTGGGCATTCCGTTTTCCTCGGCGGTAATCGGCAGCAACACACCAGCGCCTGAATGGGAATATCATTATGGTGCCGAACAGTACCGGCTGCTAGAGGAGATCAGGTTGCAGCTTGACGTCCCTCGAGATACGTTGCTGACCGGTCTGATCGTTTATGCTCTGGCTGCCGCTACGGAGCAAAACTGTCTAGATTTGTATTTGGGTGATGGTGATGCCCATTGTCGTCATATTGCAATTGACTTAACCGGAGTGGGTAGCCTGCCGGCCTTTTTTGAGCGGGTCGTCATGTCTGTTTCTGACGATACCGCCATTGAGTTTTGCAATTTGTTGCCACTGAAGGAAGACGGGCGCTGTAGTGTTTATATTTCAGGTGATGACAATAAGGCAGTAAAAAGAAACTCGCTTTTTGACTTGGTCTTTGTTTTCTCCGGGGAGGAGGTATTAACAATTACATCCAGTCTTAACAATATTCACGGCTGTCAGGCGAGCTTTGCCCAAATCGGAAATGTGCTAAATGACCTTGTTGGCAACATCATTAGTTAATAGTTAATAATTTTGGCCCTGATGTGTTCCTGTTACATGGGAATGCATTTGGTTGGAGCTCTTTACAATACGCGCGAGAATGTAAGGTATAGAGGTTGCGGTAACGGCAAGAAAAAAGGGTAGCTAGGCTACCCTTACCGCGAAAGCCGAAACCATAGGCCTGCGAAATGTAACAGCTATGCCGCTTGTTACTAATGGACTCAACACTTCCTTATTCCGATTGGTATAACATCAGCAGTTCGGCAGTGAGTATTGCTGATCAAGAAGGTTGAACTGCGTTGCTAAAGCTGCAAAAAGTCTTTCAGTTGCTGGATGATGGACTCGGCCTGATCTTGATCCTCCATTTCTGCAAACAGACGTAGCAAAGGCTCGGTGCCCGAGAAACGCGCCAATGCCCAGCCGCCATTCTTGAAATAGACTTTGGCACCATCGGCGTAGCTGACTTTCTCAATGTCGTAGGCAAATTCAGGTAGCTCCTTCTCGACATAAATTTTGTCGAATAGACGCTGTCGTTCGGCAGGCTTGAAGGTGCAATCCCCCCCTTCTGCCGTATAGGCATAGCCATATTTATCGTAGATTTCATCGAGCATTTCAGACAGCTTCTTGCCGGTCGTACTGATCATCTCAACCAACAGGCTGGAGGCGAATACGCCATCTTTGCCTTTGATATGACCACGAATGGTCAGGCCGCCAGAACTTTCACCGCCGATCAGCGAATCGTCAGCTTCCATTTGTGAGCTGACATGCTTGAAACCAACAGGCACCTCAAAGCATTTCTCGCCATGCGCCTCTGCGACTTTGTTCAGCAGGTGAGTTGTTGCGATGTTGCGGACCACCGATCCCGTCCACCCTTTGTATTCAAGCAGGTAGTAATAGAGCAGCAGCAACACCTCGTTGGGATGGATGAAGTTGCCTTTCTCGTCGATGATCCCCCAGGCGGTCGGCATCGCCGTCAGTGCCAATGCCAATATCATAGCCCTCATGAGCAACCATATGTTTCAGACGATAGAGTGTGGCGGCATTGGGAGATGGCATCAGGCCGCCAAAAGCCGGGTTCTGGGTATCATTGATGACGTCGACGTCGCAGCGACCACTGATTAGTACGGTCTGCAGTGCATTTTTCGCCACTCCGAACATGGGATCAATCAGTACGCGCAAGTTGGCTTGCTTGATGGCTTCCACGTCAATAAAGTCGATGATTGAATCCACAAACTCGTTCATCGGATTAATAATCTGTATCAGCTTGTCGTTCAGTGCGTGGTCAAACTCGACAGATTTGATATCAGATTCTGACAGGCTGGCAGTCTGTGTTTCGATCTTCTGGGTGATCACTTCATCGGCATCACGTCCCCCCCCTTCGATGAAGACTTTAATGCCGTTGTAGTCCGCAGGGTTGTGTGATGCGGTAATGCATGCCGAGTACGTGGCCCCCCCGATCTGTTTGGACTTAAACATGACTATCGGGGTCGGTACGTATTTGTCGATAAAGTTAACCTGAATACCATTGCCAGCCAGTACTTCCGAAAACCAGGCTGCGGCTTTGTCGGACAGGAAACGACGGTCATAACCGATCACAAAGCCGTTGTCGGTAACTTTTTCTGCAATCATGATATTGGCTACTGCTTGCGCCACCAGCTGTACGTTGGCTTTGGTGAATTCCTCACCGATCAGGGCGCGCCAGCCACCAGTTCCAAATTGAATCATGTGGAACTCCTATTTCTCTCTGTGGAAAACGAAAAGTAGGGGGTGAAAGCCACCCCCAAAATAATTAACCCATTACGACGGTAACAGTATTCACCGAACCTTCGGCTAGTGCCGGAATTGCTCCCTCGATAACCTCGCCATTAAGGATGATTGATTTCACGCCCCTTGCTGACATGATCCGGATTTTCAACCTTGATATTGTAGGTTGCCCCCCACGCCACTGACGCGTTACCTCGAAGCCCGGCCATGCTGTTGGGATACATGGATCCACGACTAGGCCCTCGAAGCTGACACGTACCCCCGAGAATAAAGTTCGTGGCTGCAATATATGCCCAACCTGAAGATCCGGTTAGCCACGGGTGGTTGGCCCGGCCATGATCTTGATGATCACGGCCCATGACGAACTGGACATAGGAATACGGTTCGGCCACTCGCTGCTCAATCATGTCGTTCTGGTTGAACGGGTTTAGCGCATCATAGAACTTCATCGCCTGATCACCGCGACCCAGCTTGGCTTCTGCTACCCAGGCCCACGGATTCGGGTGGGAGAAAATGGCGCCGTTTTCTTTAACCCCTTGATAGACACGGGTCACGAAGCCAATGTCATCATTCGGGGTCGCAAAAGACGGAGCATTGAGGTGAAGCCCGTAATCGGAGAACAGGTATTCATCGACGGCATTCATCGCTTTTTCACCGCGATCCTGAGTAACGGCACCAGATACGACTGCCCAAGTATTGGACTCTAGGTGAACCTTGCCCTCGACCTGTTCGTTGGTACCTACTTTATCGCCATTTTTTGTGATGCCACGGATATACCAGCCGCCGTCTTCATCCCAAAGGTGTTTTTCACAAGCGCTTTGCACTCCTCCGGCCATATCTTTGTAACGGGCGACGTCTTCGTCTTTGCCGAGGAACCTGGCAAGGTCAACGAATTCTTGAATAGCCCAATAATGGAGGAAAGCCACCATGGATGATTCGCCGCCACCGAGGTTCAGGCAGTCGTTCCAGTCTGCGCGCAACCCTTTGGCGATGCCTGTGCGGCCAACATGCTCGGCCGTAAAATTAAGCGCCGCTTTCATATGTTCGTAGACCGTCGCTTCACCGCCATCGGCATACGGGATCACCTCTCAAAGAAACTGGTTTCACCGGTTTCCATGACGTATCGGCAGATTGTCGGGACGAGCCATAAGTGGTCGTCAGAACAGGTATCGTTGATACCGTGGATCTTGTCTTCATCACTTGGTGTCGGAACGACAGTTGGTGATTTGGACGGCTCAACATCGGCTTTTTCCGGATCGAACCAGTCTGGATCGAAGAGGTGAAGACCGTAACCGGCTTTGACCTGGCCGCGAAGCAGATCAACAAGGCGTTTGCGGGTCATTTCCGGATTGGCATGAGGCACTGCCATGGCATCCTGCGCGGTATCACGGTAGCCCAGTCCGGTACGGCCGCCGACTTCGATGAAGGAGGCAAAACGAGACCAGACAACACACGTCTCGGCCTGGTATAGCGTCCAGATATTGAGCATGGTATCCAGGCCTTCATTCGGCGATTTCACCTGGAACTTGGCACAGCGCTCATCCCAGTGAGATTTTATCGCTGCAAACGCCGCATCGACATTGTCCAGGTTCTGGTACTTGGCCCTTAGCCTTTCGCCGTTGCCTTTGCCCAAACCGAGGATATAGACAAAACGTACTTCCTCTCCAGGCTGGATAACAAATTGCTTGTGCAGTGAACCACAATGGTTGTAACAGGTTTTCACGGTGTTCGTACACCGGCCCTGCTCAACCGCAAGCGGGTTGGATTCATCACGATAGAGGCCAAGGAATGAATCGCGCTGGCCATCGTAGCTATCGGGATCAAAGGTCGAGGCTAGATAGTAGAAGCCTTCGAAATCGTTGGTGTTGTAGTACAGGTCATACTCAATCACCCCTTCGTTATAAGAGGTTCCAGCAGAGTAAAGGCTCATCTGGTGGTTCTGGTTGTCAGACTGAATGTGGCTGAAAGAGAACTCGACAAACGAGAAAGCACTGATCGTACGTGGCTTGTCGCTATCATTTTTGATAACCACATCCCAGATCTCCGCATCCTCGCCTTTCGGTACGAACAAGGTTTTGGATGCCTTAATGCCGTTGTATTCACATTTGAACGTTGAATATGAGAGGCCGTGACGGACCTCATAGCTGGCTTCGTCTAGGCTTTTGGCAACGGGGCTGCCAAGAAATAGACCAGTAATCGCCTGTTTCGTCATCGCGAAGGTAAACATAGTGACCCGGGCGGTCAAAGGCTCCGTTCGGGCGAAATTTCGTTACGCGATTGTACTCCGGAGAGTTGTAGAATGAATATCCCCCGGCATTGTGCGAAATAACCGTACAGAACTTCTCTGTTCCGAGGTAGTTGGTCCAAGGAGCCGGAACATCAGGGCGAGTGATGACATACTCTCTGTTGTCGTTATCAAAATAACCGTATTTCATTTTTCCTAATCCTTTTAAATGTTTTCACTGGTTGTGAGTAGCTATTCACAACGACGGTAATTAATGCCAGCTTTGTCTAAATATGCGAGCTGACCATTCAGGCGGGCCTTGAAATCTTTCCAGCTTCTCTTTTCTGGTTTGGTCCAGCACAGTTCGGCAATGGCCAGTAGGCGTGGGTAAATCATGTATTCGAAACGACTTTGGCTATTGACCAATTCACACCACAGCGCGGCCTGAATCCCCCCCAGGATCTTCTGGTGGGCCGGATCATTATCTTCGAGTGATGACAAGGGCTTGTAGCTATAGACAACATCGAGAGGAAGCTTGCAGGCCCCAGTCAGAACCGGGTTCATCGGCTGAGTATCCCTGTGTCATATCAAGGTAGGTATACTGAGCCGGTTGCATGATGACGTCATAGCCTTCGCGGGCACATGTCAGCCCGGCCTCTTCGTTCTGCCATGAATAAATCAGGGTTTTTTTGCTGATTTTGTTTCCAATCGTCGCCTCCTCCCAGCCCATCATCCGCTTGCCTCTGGCTTGCAGTATCTCCTCGGCAAAGCGCAGGATATGGCCTTGCAGCTCTCGCGGATCCTGGTAGCCGTGCTGTTCCATCAGCTGCTGGCAGGCCGGGCTTTTGGTCCAGGCACCTTTGTACTTCATCGCAGCCGATGTGAATGTAAGGAGCGGGGAAAGAGCTCACACATCTCTTCCAGCACATTGGAGATGAAGGTATAGGTGCTTTTGAGTGCCGGAGACAGGATATTGTCTGAATACCACTGCGTGCTGCGGTACTGCGACTCATCGCTAGGATCGACCAGCAGATCGGGCAATGACTTTATTGCGGCGCGGCAGTGGCCGGGAATATCAATCTCCGGAATGATGGTAACGCCGCGGTCATTGGCATAGGCGATCAGGTCACGGACCTCTTGTTTGCTGTAGTAGCCTCCATACCGTTGGCTGATGGTTGTAAACTGAGGTTGTATGACTTCGTTCGGCCCCCCCCGCCAGGCACCGATCCGTGTGAGCTCCGGATAGGCATCAATTTCGATACGCCAGGCTTCGTCGTCAGTCAGGTGCCAGTGGAAGGTGTTGAATTTATAGCGTGCCAGATGATCGATCAGATGCTTGAGTCGCCTGATCGGATGAAAGTGCCGGGCACAGTCAAGCATCATTCCCCCCCGATATTGATAATTAGGTTGATCCTGGATCTCAACCATCGGGATCATATATGCCGCCTGAGCCTGATGGGCAGGGCTCGTCGGGATCAGCTGTAGCAGCGAGGCCGTTGCATGAACAAACCCCCCCGATTCCGAGCCCGCCTGAAGCCAGATATGATCGGGTTCGACCAACAGGCAATAAGCACCATCGGCAAGATCGCCATGAAGCTGATAGCTGATATTGCCTGCCTGGTGAATCGGAATATCTTCATGCAGCAAGTGACCCAACTCGGCCTGGAGCCAGCGAGTGCTGCCACTGGCTTTATCCGTCGGAGGCGTTATGGCTGTGCCCGAGTTTAGCCTGAATTCTCCCGGTAGTCTGATCAGTGATTCGGGTGCAGGGATCAGGTTGATTGATTTTGCTTTGGGCAGTGGTATAGAAAGCGGTTCGGTAGCAGGCTGATCGAGGTTAATCGTGGTGACCTTAACCGGAATTGGCTTGATAAAGCTGCCTTCTGGCGATGTGTTTAAGAATGCTTCCACTATTCCTTCATCGTATAGAGTGAAGGGCTTGGTGCCTACGGTGAACTCAGTATAGAAATGGGAGTTTGGGCTCAATGGCGCCGAATTTCCCGGCGTCAAAGTACAGTAGCTACCCAGTTGCTTGAGTTGACCATTGGAAAGCGTCTCTGCCTGGATCCAGCGGCAGAACGTGAAATGCAACGACCAGTTTTCCTGTGCCTGATCACTGAGATTATGCAGGGTCAGGGCAAAGCGAGACTGTTGCTCACTTTTGCTTATTACGGTCAAATCGAGACGGTAACTCATGGCGGCCCCTTAAAGTGGGTAAAGGTTATGACAACCTTTTGCCATCGCAATTGCCCCGTCCATGGCATCCCCCCCTGAGGAAGAGCAAGCCGGGCTTTTAGCGGCGGCACCAGCCATGGCTGGATATGTTCACCGATACTGCCCATAAGACAGATTTGCTCGGCGCCCCCCCGCTTAATCAATGCCGACAGCAACATTTCAACATCGGCTGCGGTTTGATTCAGCAAGGCGATGGCCAAGCTGTCTCCTTCGGCGGCATGGGAAAAAATAGCTGGCGAGAACTGGCCGTAGTCACAAGGCCGGGCTGTTTTGGACCAGCTGACAATCGCATCGACATCATGGCCGAAATGGCTCATGACATGCTGGACCAATGGCGTGTGAGGGACGATGTCATCGACACTGAGCAGTACCTGTTGGATCAGGTGTAGTCCCATAACGGCACCACCGCCCTGATCCGAGATCGGGAATTCACGTCCGCCGATAACCTGTTGTTGGTTGTCTTTCAGTAAGATCCCCGCATGATCCTGTACCGGCGATAAGAATGGCTCCTTCTTCGCCCCCCCGCCATGCACCCAGACACGCCCCCCCGTAGGCATCGGTATTTAGTGTGACGGTGGCATAAGGGTGGGGAAGTGCCATAAACTCATACCAGGATTCTTTTTGTTCGGCACCAGCCAGAGCCAGGCCGACGGACATGCTGCCGTAATCAGCTTCCGTCAGTTGTGCCAGGGAAGCGGCGGTGGCAATGGCGTCCTGGATCGATGCCATAGCAATGCTGCCGCCCAGCATGATGTTGGCACTGCCTGTTTTGGCCTCGCCAAGAAAATTGCCATCTAAATCGCAGATCCGGGCCCGGCAGGATGTTCCGCCCCCGTCTACACCGACGAAATATTTGATGATTCTAGCCAAAATGTCTTTCCTTATATTGTGTTGTTATTGCAAGCAAATACCAGCCTCCATGCGGGATCCACTGCTCTCCCCCCCAGCGCCAGTTTTGCAACATGTCATCTTTGTACGGAATCGGCTTGAAGGCGATATCTTGCTCATTGTCAAAGCCGGAAGTGATACCGTTGCACACCCCCCCGCCTTTGGCATTGCTAAAGCCAAGGTCGGGAAGGTAGTCCGGATTGTTTCGACCGTGCCCGTCTAGCATTGACATGTCGAAGGGGTTAAGCCCCAGCAGCCAGTCAGTGAGCTTATGTGCATAGGCCTTCAGTTCTGATTTGAGCGAGCTGTCAAGCGGATGTGCCTGTGCCAGATAGGCCATAGCAGCAAGCGATGCCAAGCGGGCATTCTCACCTTGCCACCAGTAACCGCTCTCGTTGTGGTGAGGGATAAAGAAGGCACTGAACTTCTTACCGTCAACGGGTTTGACATACTGGCGCGGGTAGCCAAACGGATTATTGACCTCTTGGGTGATATTGAGCTCGAAGCGCAGCGTGTTGGCGAGTACGCCGTTTAGGTTCTGCCGCCATTCTTCATCTGTTTCTATCGCCAGATACTGCATTAGGCTGATAGCGGGCAATCCTGCCTCGGAGGCATGATAGTAAGGACGGCTGCCATCATTGTTTGCCGACCAGTAATGCGTTTGCTCATGATCCGACTGTTGCCGAGATGCCAGTTTTTTGGCCCAGCGTCTGGCTTCGTCAAGATAGCGGTTGTTGTCCGTTGCCTTGAACAGCTCAACGGTTGCCAGTAACGCGCAGTATTCGTCAATAATGTTTTCAGTACCGTCGTTGAGGTACTGGGTGTTCATCTCAACCAGGTGCCAGTAGCCTCTTTCAGCGGCTTGCAGGTAGGCTTCGCTTTGAGTCTCATCCCCCCCATCCTAGCTGGATGGCGACTTCGGCCGTTAGCCAGTGAGAAGCCGCTGCCAGCGCCGCAATTGAAACGCCGCCGCCCTGACGAAATGCAGCCTGGTAGTCATCAGCTTTGATACCGTCCTGGGTTGAATATGAACAAATCTCCCGTTGCCCCGCGGACTTACTCCACTTGTCGAACACCGTCATATAAAAGTAGCCCTGCGAATGTTGCATTCGCAGCAAAAAGTCCGCACCGTGAAATGCCTCTTCCATTAGGCGTGTGCGGGTAATATCAGCAATACCTTCTTCGTTCTCCAGCAGCTCGAAGGCTTTGAACATGTTCCATACCACCATCGGCGTCTGCTGGGGGGTTTAGGTAGTTGCTGTAAGAGAGGTGGCTGAGGTATTTGCTGACATCGCCGGAGGCATCGTACCAGCCTCCCCGGACATCAGCGGTTTCGTTGGAGCCTAGCAGCGGCGCATGCTGATCGGCATGGTCAAAAATTCCGCTGCAGCGCTGAGATTTGAAGTAGTGCAGCACATCACTGAAGGTGCGCTGCATTAATAGCCCCCCCTCGGCTACGGAAAATGGTTCAGACAAGGTGTCGCCAATCCGAATGCGGAATTCACCGCACTCTGTGAGTGCCGTGAAATCAACCGAATAGGCATAACCTGTGTGCCATTGCGCAACCGGACCACAGGCCTGGAGAGTCAGCTGCATAATAGCCTGAGCACCTTGGCAGCGAATGATTTCTACACTGGTGTCAGGTAAATCCGGTTCTGCCAGCAGAATGGCCTGCTTGGAGCCAAAACGCTCATAGCCAAGGTGGTTCGTTAACAGCTGCATGAATTCTCCAATTAGTTCTCGTATAGATAACAGCGAACGAAATGGTTATCTGATAGTTGGGTCACCGCCGGAAGCTGTTCGCGGCATTTGTTGGTCGCGTGGATGCAGCGACCGGCAAACGGGCAGCCGAGGCTTTCCGGGGGGGTCCAGAGCGGGATCTCGCCCTTGTTGCCCTTGAGTTTCTCGTGGATGGATTTGCTTGTATCCGGGACCGCCGATACCAGTAGCTGGGTATAAGGATGTTGGGGATCATGGATGATCTCCTCGGTATCTCCCCCCCATTCCACCATATGGCCGACATACATCACGGCCAGATCCTCGGCAATATAGCGGGCAGTTGCGATATCATGGGTGATATACAGCAGGGCCATCTCACGTTCGAACTTCATCTCTTCCATCAGGTTGAGAACGCCGGCACGAATCGAGACATCGAGCATTGAGGTCGGCTCGTCAGCCAGAACGACCTCGGCACCGACGGCAATGTTTCGGGCTAGGTTGACACGCTGGCGCTGGCCCCCCCGGATAGCTGGTGGGGGGGGAACTTGGCCGCCGTCTCTTTCGGCGGGATCAGTCCGACCTGTTCAAGCAGGCTGTATACCTTTTCTTCGAGTTCCTTTTTGTTGCCCGAAGTGATCTTTTTATGGATCAGCAACGGACGGGCGATATGATGAAAAATAGTATGGGTCGGGTTCAGAGAACCAAACGGGTCTTGCCATACCATCTGTACACCCTGGCGGTACTGCATTAAATCGCTGTGTTTCGTAATCTCAGCAATATCTCGGCCGTAATGCTCGATGTGCCCGCCTGTTGGCGGATACATTTTGGCGATCATTTTTGCAGTGGTTGATTTCCCCGAGCCTGATTCACCAACAACGGCTAAACCGCGGCTCTTGAACATTTTGAATGATACGTCATTGATTGCACGCATCTTGGATTTCGCTAACGAATTACTATTGACTTCAAAATCCTTAATCAGGTTCTTGCCTTCAATAATGGGTTGTCCGACAGGTTTGTTCATAATGCCTCCTCATTGCTTCCTATTTTTTATTAACTGCATTTATTGAATAGGTGGCAGTTTGAAAAACGACCGGGTTCAAGTTGACGTAATTGAGTCGCGGTGCTGAAGCAGGCATCGTGGGCTTTGCTACAGCGTGCCTGAAAACGACAGCCTTGAGGTACTTCCAGTAGGTTTAATGGATTACCAGGGATGCCGGTCAGGCGTGTTTTCGGCCCTGTCAGTGGTGGAAATGAATTTCCCAACCCTTCCGTATAAGGGTGGAACGGTTGTTCAAGTATTTGTTTTGACGGGGGCGACTTCGATTAGCTCGCCGGAATACATGATGCCGATACGGTCGGAGAACTCGACCATTAGCGAGATATCATGGGGTAATGAATAGGATCGAAAAACCGAACTCTTCTTTCAGCGCATAGATCTTTTGCAGGATCTCACGTTGAACCACGACATCCAGAGCTGTCGTCGGCTCATCCATGATGATCATTTTCGGATTCAGGGCCAGGGCAATCGCAATGACCAGACGCTGACGCATCCCTCCGGAAAATTGGTGAGGGGGGG
>LLEM01000070.1_pt1 | contig 23415 bp, 29 predicted proteins | sample 595841 | NCBI WGS metagenome assembly LLEM01 (sample SAMN02919313, study PRJNA255460) | bioreactor metagenome | biome: chemostat; feature: culture 2012_10.2; material: sediment; isolation source: day64 10degC chemostat 2012 inoculated with Wadden Sea sediment taken from... | place: Germany: Bremen ...
GGGGGCACCATCTCATTAAAAGGCTTACCGAAAGGTAAGCCTTTTTTCGTTGTCTCAATCCTCATCCGCGTATTTCTATCTCCATTATCAACTGTGCAGTTTGGTACTCGCCTTGATAATACAAAGCCAGCCTGATTGATCACCGGTTATTTTATGTATAAGGTTAAATTAATCAGATTACTGTAACTTTTTCATAGGCAAGGATACGCGATGAAATTGAACTGTGACATGGGAGAGAGCTTTGGGGCCTGGCAAATGGGTAATGACCATGCGGTAATGCCCTGGATTGATCAGCCAATATAGCCTGTGGTTTTCACGCCTCCGATCCGGATGTAATGGCACAAACTGTTTCGTGGGCAATTTCCCATCACGTTGAAATTGGCGCTCACCCCGGTTATAACGACAAGGTTGGTTTTGGTCGTCGCAGCATTCCTCATTCCCTGGCCTCAATTACTAGGCTGGTGGCTTATCAGGTTGGCGCACTGGATGCGCTCTGCCAGCTTCAAAAAATTCATGTTGCCTACATCAAGCCTCATGGTGCACTTTATAACGATATGATGGTCAATGCGGCTATCTTTGAAGCGATTGTTGAAGCTGTTGCTGGCCTTAACCAAGCTCGCCACGTGAAGCTTAAACTGATGGTCTTGGCCAGAACCGACAACAGCCAGTATTTGAATATTGCCAAACGTTATGATGTCGAGTTGTTGCAAGAGGCATTTGCTGATCGTGCTTATGATGATGCAGGTACACTGGTTCCGCGCACTGAATCCGGTGCCGTCTATCACGATGCTACCAAGATCAAGCAGCAGGTGATAGAACTGGCAGATGGCAGGGTTACAACGTTATCAGGTAAGACACTGACATTTCATGCCGACTCTGTGTGTGTTCATGGCGATAATGATGAGTCTATTGCGACGATAGCAGCCTTGCATAAGGTGCTTAACCCATGATGCGTATCGAGCCTGTTTCAGAAACCAGCTTGATTGTGTATCTGGGAGAGCAGATTGATCCGCAGCTGACGCAGCGAATTGGACGGCTGGCTAAATACATCAAGGCAAGTTTTCCGAAGTCTTTAATCGAGGTGATCCCGTCCTATACCTCGCTGTTCATCCAGTTCCATCCCCGCTTGGTTACCTATAGTGCGCTTTACGATGCCATTGTCCGCTATGCGCCGAAGTTATTTCAGCCGCTGGCTGAGGATGAAGGCCAGCCAGGCAAATTGATCACGTTACCTGTGTATTATCATCAGGAGGTCGGGCCTGATCTCGATGCGCTTGCCAATATACATGGCTTAACGCCTGAGCAGGTTATTGCCTGTCATAGCGAGCGAACCTATACCGTGTGTGCGATTGGTTTTGCGCCGGGCTTTGCTTTTTTGGCTTCGGTTGATCCCCAGCTAGCGACACCTCGACATGCCGAGCCTCGCCAGAAGATCCCTGCCGGAAGTGTCGGTATCGCCAATGAACAGACTGCTGTTTATCCGGCAGATTCTCCTGGGGGCTGGCAGATCATCGGTAACTGTCCAGAGCGACTTTACACTCCGCAACAAGAGCCGATGACACCGTTTGAAGTCGGCGACCAAGTGAAATTCGAACCAATTAGTAGAGAGCAGTTTATACAGCTAGGAGGGTGCATTTGGCCTCATTGGAAATAATTCACCCTGGTATGCTAACGCTGCTTCAGGATGTCGGGCGATTGGGTGTTGGCGATCAGGGGTTGAGTCAGGGTGGTGCCGTGGACTTGCATGCCTATTGCTGGGCCAATTATCTCGTTGGCAATGGTATGGACTGCCCCCAGCTTGAAATAACGCTCGGACAGGCTTGCTTTAAGGCGCGTGGTGATTTGATCTGTGCGTTGACCGGGGCAGATATGGGGGCGACGCTTGATGGTGAACCACTTGCGTTCTGGCAGAGTTTCCTGGTGAGAGACGGGCAGGAGATCAAATTTTCCTATTCACGATCGGGTTTACGTGCTTACTTAGCGGTAAAAGGCGGGTTTAAAGCATCTAAGGTGCTTGGCAGTGTATCAACCGTGATGCGAAACGATATGGGGGGGGATTGAGTCTGGTCGGGCTTTAGAAAAATCGGATAGGCTTGAAGTTGCGAGCATATCGATAGCCGAACAAGATTTTGACTTTCAGCAGGCGTCTGCCCGGTTCATTCCGGATTATGCAGCGCCGATACAATTGCGGGTCATTGAATCGTATCAGTGTGACTATTTTTCTGCCGAATCGAAGCAGCAGTTTTATCAGGATGTTTATAAGGTAACTCAGCAGACTGACAGGATGGGGGGGTGTCGATTGGAAGGGCCTGCTGTTGTCGGGGAAATTGATGGCATTATATCTGAAGCTATTGCTTACGGATCGATTCAAATCCCGCCAAATGGACAGCCTATCATATTGCTAAATGATCGCCAGACATTGGGCGGTTATCCTAAGCTCGGTTGTATAGCCCGTATCGATATGCCCAGATTAGCTCAGGCGATGCCCGGCAAAGAAGTGCATTTTGTGGCTGGAAATTTGCAAGAGTTGCAGCAAGAATGGCTGGATTTTTCTTTATTTTTTGGATTGCCCATTTAGGCGAGTTTGCAAGGGAGTGTGTATGTATATATTTGGTTACGGTAGTTTAATTAACCGCCATTCTCGCCTTTTGACCAGCCGGACGGGTGAGGCCGTTCCTGCTATCGTCAATGGCTTGCAGCGCCATTGGGGTAAGGTCGATGGAAGCTATAAGATTTCACCACTGGTTGCCACTGTTGGTGAAGGTCATTGCAACGGAGTACTAGTCAAGGTTGAAGATGGCTCTTTAGTTGAATTTGATCGCAGAGAGAAAGGTTACCGCCGCATTGAATTGGATCCGGTGGGGGGTTGTTGTCAGTAACAACAAGAGCTTACGCGAACCTATTTGGGCCTATGTGAGAGCTAACCCCGAGCCTCCTTGTGAAGTTCAACCGATTATGCAGACATATGTAGATACGGTTTTAGCAGGCTGTTTGTCTATTTCAGACCAGTTTGCCAAAACATTTGTTGAAACGACTAAGGGGGTGGCATCATCCGTTTGAAAATGATCGTCAGCAACCTAAGTATGGCAATCTGGCTGGCGTGCTTGATGAGCACTTGATGCTGATTGATCAGTTGATTGCGGATGTTCGTCACCCCCCCACCCAATAGCAGTAGCAAGTGAAGTTATGGCAAAACCAAATAAGAAAGGGCCGACCAAAACCGTTGATGTGTTTTGCGCAGGTTGCAAAACCCAGTTGTTTAAATACCGTAAAGGGGGGGGCAAAGGCGCTCTGGTTAAGTGCTTTAAAGAGCGGATTAGCAAAGATTATACCGAACAGCCTTGTATCTGCCCGAGCTGTAAGGGGGGGGTATTTGCCCGAGATACTTTGGTTCGAGCGCGCCTGCTTTTAAAATTATCGGCGGAAAGGTAACGATGAAGTAATTACCGGCCTGAAGTTAAGGAGCTTTACTGTTATTGTCGGCTGTTTGCAGTGTTATTGTTTCAGGGCACTGAATGTTACTGCGTATGATTGTTGCTTTTAGGTCAAGAAGCTTGCGTTTGTAGGTGGCTTTTACCAGTTGATAGTCAATATCAGGAGCAAACCACATCACCAGCTTACGATCGCTTTTCCGTACTTGTTCGACCCGGAAGGCAGTCAAACGGCCCAATCTTGTATCTATTTTCTCTTCCCGTTTGACTTCAAAATAGTAGTGGTCGACATCATCGCTATCCTGCAATTTGAAATCAAATGCCTTTTTACCATTGATCAAATTAAGTCTGATCTGACTGCCGACGGCATCGCCGTCACGTATTGGAATGTCTCTACTGCTAAAGCTACGTGTTTTACCATTCTTGCGGACCGAAGACTTAAGACCATCGGCACTAAATGTTGCGGTTGTGCTTCCCGACATTAGCCCGGAGATATGTCGGGAAAATGATTGGGTCAAAAATGCTCCCTGTTTCTCAGACCAATAAATGGTACTGGTTTGTTTAAATTTACTTTTGGTTACAAGAATATTCACTTTACTGTATGAATGGACATTGACTCTATTGCCTTGCCACTTGAGCGTTCGAGTTAAGTGGCCAATTCTATGACCGCTCAAAAATAAGTCGTAGGTGAGCTCTTTGGTGCATTGACGGAAAGTTTGCGAGGGGGCCGCAAAAAGTGATGGTGAACATAGTACGGTGCCTAGCCATAAAATAATCAATACCGACTTTTTCTTCACCAGACCTCCGCCAGACATAGATTGCCTTACTCCATTACTTCTAAAACGTTAGCAGTGAGTACAGGATTACGCAAAGCGGAGACGTTGTCGTCTGGTCTCTCTTTATTGCAGTAAACGTTTCAGGATTTTCCCCGTCGCAGTCATTGGCAGTGATTCAACAATTTCGACCTGACGGGGGGTATTTGAAATCTGCCAAACGCTCGCGTCCCCAGGTTATGAATGCCTTGCTGCTAGTTGTGGCCCCTTCTTTGGGTACGATGAAGGCTTTTACTTCTTCACCATAGGTTTTGTGCGGAACACCAATAACAGCCACAAGATGGACGTCAGAATGGGTCATGAAAGTTTCTTCGATATCACGTGGGTAGATATTGTATCCCCCGCGAATGATGACTTCTTTCAGGCGATCGACCACATAGACATAGCCGTCTTCATCCATGCGTACGATGTCGCCGGTATGTAGCCAGCCATCAACAATGGTTTTAGCCGTTTCTTCCGGCTTCCTGTAATAGCCCTTCATGACGTTATGCCCTCGGATCAGCAACTCACCTTCCTTGCCTAGAGGAACCTCGTTACCTTTGCTATCGACCACTCTCATGGTGACACCCGGAAGCGGCTGTCCAATACTGCCGGGTTTGCGCTCATATTCAAGGTGGTTGAAAGCTGCAACCGGCGATGATTCGGATAGACCATAGCCTTCGATTACAGGAACATTCAGCTTGGCCTCGAATTGTTTCAATATTTCGACCGGCATTGAAGCGCCGCCAGAAATAGCCACCTTCAAGGTAGCAGCAATGTCCTTGATATAGTCGCCGCCATGTTTTTCAGCAAAGGCCAACAAACCGATGAACATTGTCGGCACACCTGCCAGGTGGGTGACTTTATGTTGATGCATTTGCTGCATGACGGTTTTAGGGACAAAGCGGGGGATAAGAACCAGAGCACTGGCGGTCAGAATCGAGGTGTTCATGATCAGCGACTGTCCAAAGGTATGGAACAGAGGCAAGATAGCGATGCTCACATCGGTACCTTTCTGGTTAGTCAATGCCTGACAGGCCTGAGCGTTGCACAGCATATTGCTTTGACTAAGCTCTGCTCCCTTTGCACGGCCGGTTGTCCCAGAGGTGTATAGGATGACACAGGTATCCTCAGCTGCTCGGTAGACAGCATTGAATGTAGTTTCCGGTGACAGTAACCACTGGTTGAAGCGATGGGCATCATGAGGAATAGATGCATCCTTGCCTTCTGACTCGATCAGAATGTAGTGTTGGCAGCTGTCAGTTTGATTGAAGCCTTCATAGCAATACTCTCCGCAAGGCAGTGCGTTGTTGCCCTGAAAGCTAATGAGTGCTATGGCATCTGAATCAGCCAAATGGTAAGCGACCTCCGGTCCTTTCAGCATGACGTTCAATGGAACGGTTATTGCTCCTATTTTTTGAATGGCATAGTAACCAACGACAAAAGCTGGGGGGGTGTTAGGGGCATGAAATAGCCACTTTTTCATCAGGCTTGATGCCGAGCTTAATCAGCTGGTTGGCAACTTGGTTTACCATCGCGTTGAGTTGCCGGTAGCTGATGGTCTTATCCTGGAAGATCAGTGCAGTGTTATGGCCAAGGAATGTGGCATTGCGTTCTAAGTTGGTAGCAAGGTTATACATAGTAAGTTGTTCTTATATCGGCGCAGCTATGGCTGGCGTAAACGGTAACGGTTCGACGTTATTGAATAGCAACAGGTATATTACACTAAGTTATTCCCGCTGGTCTCATTCTGAATCTTGTACCTTAAACTAGTTTGGATATATAGCGTTTCAATGTTGAGTTTTTGCTTCAAATCCCCCCCTGTGATTATTGTGTTGACCATATTGCAGACAATAAAAAGATGAAAGTTTTCTTTCAAGATAATTCACTAATTATTAAAGACTTATTACGGCAGTTACTTTCTAGATGTTGAGGTGAAGCAATTACGAAAGATTAAGTTGTTGAATTTATTTTGTTTTTACTTTGGCGGTATGCTGGTAAATTGTGACGGTTTGACGTCGGAAAGTTGACGATTTGCGGACTCACTCCTATTTTTAGTTGGGTTTAACTGAGAGAGGTTGGAGTGATGAAAAAAATGAATTCGGCATATCGTTTACAGGTCATCAAAGAAGTGGCCACTAGAAGGCGTCTGGTGGAGCAGGGAGATCCGATGGCCTGTCATATCTCTCAGTTATTGGATGAACGAAGTCAAGCATCACCGTTAGTCGAAAAACACTTTAACGGCTGTCATTATGACGCACAGGTTGGAGGCTGGGTGAGCAACTTCTGGGATGGCAAATAATTAGTATGCAAAAGGAGCCGGTAGCATGATGATGCTTTGCCTTGTTTTCGGCTCCTGACGTATTCCCGGTTGATATTTTCCTGGCTATGGTGATATCAAATTTAGTCTGAAATACGCTTGAATACTGGAACAAAGTGATCGACTAAGGTACATTGCCTCGTCAATGTTTTGTTAGGTCGACGAATGAACTACATAGAGTTAGATAGCTATTCCCGCAAGTGGATTTTTACCCACGCATCTATGCCTGTCGAGGCAACCGATTTAGAGCAAATTAAACCTTTTACTCAAGCACGCTCATCACAGATCTGGCGTGAACATATCAGTACCCAGAGCCCGGATGCCGATCATTTTGAGAAGGGAGACTGGCTCATGAGCAACAAGTCTGGTCTGAATCGATTGATTGGCAACAAGCCTGGGATAGCGACGACATTGACCTTCCATCAGAGTTAGTTGACTTTATTAGCTGGGAAGATAACACCACGGTCTATTTCTGTTATGAGAAGTACAATGTGATAGAGACTAAGTGGGGGGGAGTATTTAAACGAAACTGGAAGAACTTTTTGTTTTTCGATGATGGCCCTATTTTACTTGGGCGTAAAAAGTCACAGGCGCTTTGGTTTCACTCCAACGGTACGTTTAAGTGCGCAGAGCGTAGTTAGTCGTTAATAACTATATATTGTATGCGTCACTCCTTGCACCGTTCTGGAGTGATGCTGTTGATCCTCTCGGTATTAACAAGCCTTTGCCTTGTCTGAACTAGCCTTGTCGGAATTGATTGAATTCAATAATCTGCCCTTTGCCAGATAACTTTGCGCCATACATCGCTTTATCTGCACGTCGTAAAATATCGTCCACATTCTGAGATTCGTCAGCGAAAACATAGTAACAACCGATGCTGGCACCAATGTTGAAGTGTATTTTTTTTCTCAAGCTGATGGGGTTCAATAATCCTCGCTAGAATACGCTCGCAGGTGAAAGTAATATCATCCTGATTACTCACAGGTTGATGATGGTGACAAACTCATCCCCCCCGGCCAGGCGGGCAACCATATCACTTTTTCGTACCGTTCTGATCAGTCGTTCTGCAATGATTTGAAGCACTTTGTCACCGGAGCTATGACCATAACTGTCATTGACAGTTTTAAAGTCATCAAGGTCGATAAACAAGACAGCGAACACGGCCGATGTGGTTTGTCGCTTTGTAAGTAGTTGTTTTAATTCCTGGCGTAGCTTACTTCGGTTGGCTAAGTTGGTTAATGGGTCATGGGTGGCAAGGTGTTCAAGTCGTCTCATTTTCTTCATCGAACGGAGATCCGAGGCAATCACTACGGTTTGAACTTCACTGCTATGGCTATCTTGAATTCTGTTAATTCTTACAAACAAAGGAATGTAAGTGCCATCTTTACACAACTGATTCATTTCCCCCCCTTGCCAGTGATTGGTCTTCTTGAGGGCCTGCCGAATCGTGCGTTGCAGTTTACTGTACTTTGCCAGGTCGAGCAGTTGATAGAAATGTTTGCCGATTACTTCGTCAGCGTTATAACCAAGGTATTTGCTGAAAGCTGGGTTGACCATATTTATTTTACCGGAGCCACTCAACAGCATGATGGCATCTTGGCTGCAATCAAAGACCTTGGCTGCCATCTGTTGCTGCCGCTCTGCGTGTTGCTTTTTCGTGATATCTTCAATGGCGAAGAGAGTTTGTCTGCGGTGTTCCAACGGGCGACTGACAATCTGATAAGTACGCGATTGTCCTGTTGATGTCGCTCCTTTCATTAAAGCATGGTCAAATTGCTTTTGACCATTAAGCACTTCATCAAGCTGCTGTCTGAAGGTATCAGGTTGCTCGGTATGTAATACGTCAGACAAACTTAGGCCCCATGCACTTGTTGCAGGTAGACCGAGTACATGCTGGCAGGCATCATTGGCCAAGGTGATTTTTCCTTGATGATTAATGACAAGCAGTGCGTGCTGAACTGTTTCGATAACATCGTCGGCGAAGGCTTTCTCTTCGCCTAGCTGGTTCAAAGTTGCTTGAATCTTCGCATCACGCTCGTTGAGTTTTTTTGCATGCTGTTAAAGCCGTTCACAAGTTCACCGACTTCATTTGACGTTTGCGCTTGGGGGGCGAATAGGGCTCGGGTTTTCATCTTTGATAATACGGTTGACTGCATAGTTCAGTTGCGTAATTGGTTGGGTAACCCAAGACTGCACACGATTTATAATGTAGGCAGTAATCGCACATAAGGCGATTAATAACAATATACTGACCTTGAAATGAGTAATACGCATTTCCTGTAGCGTTTTTAATGATACTGCGATATGCATGTGGGCAATGGGTTCGCCGTCCATCATGATGGGAACCATTAGGTAGAGCATCTCTTGGCCAAAATGGTAGCTTTGCACGCTTACATCATGTTGTTGTTTAAGCGTAGGTGAAATGAATTCAATGTCGGCGTTGGCGTATTGGGCAAATAAACTGTGATCGAGGTGCTCAAGGCGAACTCGGGCTATCAAAGGATCGGCCTTAAATGCCGACAAGATCTCAGTACCATCGATATGATCATTAAACAGTACGGCTGCTGTCAAGTTCATCCCTACACCATTAGCAAGTACTTGAGTCTGGTTTAGCAGGTTCTCTCTTTCTATCTTCAAAAAACTTTGATAAGTGACGAATTGGAAGCTGATGAATACCAGTATGACAAAACTCATGACAGGTATTGATAGGCGTTGACTCAATGAGAGGCGATGAATAAATTTATTCATTAATCCCTCCTTTCCTATCAGAAGGGGGTAAGGCAACTCTGAGTAATCGCGAGCTGATTGTGAGCTGGCCTTTAGTTACATTGTCCAATGCAATAGCAGGTTTGATTCGGTTATTGACCGAACGAAGCTCAATCATTCCGCCGTGCTGAAGGAAATGCTGACTGTCGCTAACTGTCAATACGCCGGAAAGTTGGGGGGATCTTCTGCAACATCTGCAGTTTGCTTTCTGTTATATACAGTACCTCACAGTTACCGCTGGCTTGGTTGAGGTTGACGATTGATGTGACAGACGTTGAGCGGTTTGACTGTTTTTTCTTGTAGAGGATCTGTTTCAAAATGAGGATGACGGTATCGTTGCCTAAGGTGCAATAACGAATTGATTTCGGGGTTGGATCTGGCCAGCGAACGAAATTGGCGAAGTGGTAAAGGTATATAGCCTTAACTTTGTGATTGGAATAAAGCCCATTACTTTCAGCATTTGTATCAGCCAAGGAGAAGGAAGAAAAGATCAGGCCAGTTGCAAGGCTTAAAATAATAGACAGGTGCCACAGCTGCTTAAAAAGAATATCTAAGTTGCATGATATTAACGACCACCGGTTTATGATGGCTTTCAGCTTAATGTGATAAAACTTTGGAATTAATCCGAAAATCACGTTTGCCGATCCCGAAGGTTATTGGTTATAAGTTAATAGATGAGGGCTAAGATACTTATGGACGACTCTTACAGACCATCAATCTTCTTTGATGCCATTAAGTGTTTAATTTTTTCCGAGCCCAGTGACATATTGACTGTTGAGGAATGAACTGAGCTTCCAGATGAAATAAAGGGCTGGTGCAAGGGCTCACCCAATGACACAAAGAGTCGGGTACCTATACTGCCAGTTCGGATTTCTAACGGCAAAGTAGAGGGGTGCAAGGTCCCCCATTTGGTGAGGGTGAAGCTGGTTACCACCGATATAGGCCCGTCCGGATCGGACATAAATGAAGCCTGTTGTTTGGAGCCTATCTGGTTCAAAGTGCCAAACACCATAAGGTGCGATGATGATATCGAGGTAAGTGACGGCAATACTGTATTGAATAGGGCTCAGTGCATCTTTGTAGTTACCAATAAGCACCTTGGTGGCAGAATCTGTTTCCTCGACCAGCGGGATTTGGTGAGAAGCAAGGTTAGCACTTGACGCATCGGCCATCTCTTTCTGACCGGCAGGCAGTGCCGTCCATAAACTAAATGATTCCACTCGACCGTCTTGGGGAGTCATTGTATCTTTGTGAATGATCCCGTTCCCTGAGGTCATTACATGGATGTCGCCGCTATTGAGGGTGACCTGGTTGCTTGATGAATCGAGATGCCTTAGCCTTCCGGTTACAGGGTAACTTATTGCGTCAATCCCGGAGTGACCATGATAGTCGAGCCCGGTTGTGCGAAGAACCTCTTTGGCTTCAAAATGATCCCAAAGCACAAAAGGGTCAAGCTCATGAATGTTATTAGCATCGATAAATGCCGTGATCGCACCTGTTTTTTGACCGTAGCGAATTTTGTTTATCTTCTTAGTGTTTTTCATGATCAAATACCAACTGCAATGGTTATCTGATTTGCCACTAACTCGATCTGCAGAGCCTGACAACGGATTTAATCGGCCTTTGTATAAATGAGACTGGCCTAAATAATGAAATTTGATGATTAAATCTTAGACCTAAGACTCTGAATTGCTCAAGGTAGGAAGAAAAAAACAGAGGATTCTTTTGGCCTCTTTTATATGCCCAAGTCAATTCACTGCATACGGTACCTGAACAGCCTCAGGATGCACTATTTTTATCCACTGTCAGACAGTATCAAATAATGGTACATGCATAGTATTGTCGTTACTTCCAAGTCACATAATCGACATAGGCCGGAGAGCCGAGCTCAGCAAATGTTTTCAGCCAGCGGATTTGGTTGTTTTGTAGCTTGTCACCCGGTCCTTTTACTTCGACCCATTGATACTGATCTGCCTTGAACATGATTAAGTCAGGCAAGCCTGAGCGGTTGCTTCGGGGGGTCAAATAGCAGCCGCTCAAATAGCTCGCATAATATGGTGCTCGGAATGGTGCAGGTGCTTTGGATGATTATATCTTCCGTTAACTGCGACCAGTTTACCCAATCGTTGCTTAATCCCTGTTTGCTGTGATAGACCTCTATCCATGCCTGCCAGCTATTATCTCGAATTTCACTAAGGCGCTGTGTGATTAAGCCTTCTCGCTGGATATAGAACTCCGGATGGAACATATCACGGGGTGAGCGTTGATAAGGATTCAAAAATGCTCCGGGAATTGGATAGAAAATGATATCCCAGAAGGCTAATCCGAATAACCCACATAACAAGCTGTTTTCCAGATAATGTACCGACCAGCCTTGATTGGCATAGTGTTCGGCGACGGCCAGCTCAACTCGCTGGTCGCTGCTGGGCAGAGTGAGATAGTTCTCGTTGAATTCAGGTTTGGCTGTTGGCTGATAAGTACGCTTCAGCGTGCGGCTTAATTTCTTTTCCAGCCTTTGTGCGACTTCTGCTTCATCTTCATTGTACGGCGATTGTTTGATAGCCAAGGTGAGCTCTAGTGCTTGCTCGAACTGCTGAAGCTTGTCCAGAATGCGTACCTGACGCTCTCGTGCAGGGGGGGAGTAGGCTTTCTCTGAAAAGTTCGAATGCCTGCTCGGGCATGTCAAAGCGCTCCAAATCGCGGGCAATGTGATTGATAAGCTGCTGGCGTTTTCGCTCAAGGGGGGGCGGCCAGTGATAAGCCGATGGGATCACCTCGGCGAGAGTAACGATCTCAGGATGATCTTTGTTTTCCTTGGCTTGCCAGTAGTGATCACTTAGCGCTGACAGCTCTAGCCATTGCCGGATCTGGTCACGGTCGGTAAAAAGGCGACTATCTTTGTCAACAGAATAAGATTCAAATTGGTTCAGCCCAAGATCCGAGAGCACAAATTGGCTAAGATCCTGATGACGGTTACCAAAGAATAAAAGCAGGAATGTATCGAGATATTCCTGGTGGCAGATCTGTAATATATCTTGTTTGAATGCATCGAGCGCAGGAGTATGTTTGATGAGCTCTTGGACAAGTTCCGGCTTGCGGTATGACTTGTAAGGGGGGGACAAGACTGGAAATAGTTTCAACAACTCTGGTTTTGTAAACAGTGCAACGATTTCTTCCTGCGGCCAATCGGAGCTATTGATTTCGATAAAGCCAACGTTATGCAGCTCCTCGGCTGCCAGACTAATATCACCTATTTCACTGTAGCCAAGTTTGTCACAACGGAAAAACAGCCCCTTTCGCGACAACAAGCGTATACAAAGCATCTGCGCGTTTACTGGCAACTGGCGAAACGTCTCGACCCAGGCAGCTTCTTTCTCGCAAAGCAGATCGCCGTAACGCTGACTGACCGAGTCGATTAGCTGGTGGAAGTTGCGAAGATAGTAATCCGGTGCGAGTAAAATCGTCTTCATGGCTTAAGCTTATACGCTATGTGCATTCATAATTCCTTCAATGGTTTACATCATGCACTGCTGATATGATGTTATCAATATTACTGTTGTTAAGGTCTGCTGTGTTTGCTTCACTAAAAATCATCTATCGTCTTTGTATTGTGCTTTTTCTTGTTTGTGTTGCTCTTCCTGTGTCAGCAAATACATCTGTGGCAGATGAGCCTGCTATTCTTGATAATATTCTCGGCGATATAGTCGGTGCGGTTTGTGTTATCCGTCATGATAATAAAATGATCATGTTATCTGAGGTTATCACTAAAAAGATGTCGCTGCCCGGTGGCTATATTGATAAAGGAGATACCCCCGAGGCAGGCGGCAGTACGTGAAGCGTTGGAAGAAACAGGTATTAATGTGAAGGTCGTAGATTTGCTGCAATATCGTGGCCGTGCTGCGATTTACAGCTGTGTTGCTGAATCTCCGATCTTGGTTTCATCGTTCAAAGACAAGACGGGTTATCCGATTGTGGCATCATGGTTAGCCAAGCATTACGCCAAGGAAGTTCGACGCGTCTACCTTATCGACCCGGACTCCATTGACCCTGAAGAATACCGCTATAAAAAAGATGCCATGTTACTTGCGGGCTGGATAGCAAAGACACCCTCGAGCGATATCGAAATTTATTCAGACCTGAGCGGGCAGGTAAATTCGTTGCATCGGTTAGAGCTCGAATGGGTTGCTCAGCTACAGCAGTCGGTAAGATCGTGGCCCGAGACTTATCAAACCATATTTGACGGCATTATGGCTGTAGTGAATCTACCGGGTGAGCCGTTGTTTATTGCCCTGCTGCTAATTGTTGTTGCTGGGCTTTATGGCCCGACAGGCTTGCTCCAACTGGCGGTTGTACTGTTGCTGGCGACTTTTACTAGTGGTTTGATCAAAATGGGGCTGGCGTCTCCTCGTCCATCGGACATTATGCCTGAGCTGCAGCAAATCAACGCCTATGGCTTCGGCTTCCCGAGTGGGCACACACTTATGGCGACCATGCTGTGGGGATTGTGCTGGTATGCACTGGGGCAAACGAGTCAGCAAGGCGGTTAAATGGTTATCTTTACCGTTTTTCTTGGTGCTTATTGTAGGCCAGGCCGTTGCTCGAGTTTGGTACGGGGTCCATTTTGTCAGCGATACTGTTGCCAGCGTTCTGCTGGGGTTGGTATTTGTGGCGGCTTTGATTGTTTGGCACTCGGCTGCAAAATTTTCGCTACAGGAAGCAATCATCAGCCGATGGTTCTGGTTATCGGTAACCCTCGTTGTTGGTATTGTGGCTGGGCTTAGTTTGGCACCTCTGCATACCTATCTTTTTGCTATTTTGCTAGGGATTGTCCTGAGTGTCGAACTTATACCGCAAAGCCCCGTTGCAACAACACGTATGATGCGCCTGAAGATGGCGGGAATAATGCTCATAGGGTTGGTAGTTATCGGTGCCAGCGTTGAACTGTTGGCTGATCTATCGTCGGTGAGCTTAGTTGTTTTGGTTATTCGAGGTACTGGATGGACACTTGGTGCAATTTGGCTTATTGCTGGTTCTTCGTCTCTCTTGAAAAGATTGAAATAAAATACCGGCGTTAAGCAGGGTTTTATGTTGTTGCTCTCTGTCACACTTTGTTTCATATTCGTAGTGAGGTAAAGTGAATGCAAACGATTTATAAGAGAGCCCAGTAGCCGTAGGATACGGCAGTACTACTGGACAAGGAGAGCAATGTTACCTGTACTAACACATCAGAATAGTATCGACGATGTCGTGCTGTCATATCTGAGCGAGTTGGAGAATGCCGGTTTTGCCGGTGATATCGAGCAAAACTATGCCAGCCGATTGGCTGTGGCGACTGATAACAGTGTTTATCAGCAGTTGCCGCAGGCGGTGGTTCTCCCTCGCACCACGGATGATCTCATCTTGATTGGCCAAGTCGGCCAGAATCCTAATTTTAAGCAAGTGACTTTTTCCGCCCGTGGCGGCGGCACTGGAACTAACGGTCAGTCACTGACGCCGGGGATCGTCGTTGATCTGTCTCGATATATGAATCAAATCATTGAGGTGGATCCCGAGCAAGGCTGGGTACGAGTTCAGACCGGAGTTGTAAAGGATCAACTTAACGACGCCCTACGTCCTTATGGTTACTTCTTTTCGCCGGATCTTTCGACCAGTAATCGCGCCACTATTGGTGGAATGATTAATACTGATGCTTCAGGGCAGGGTTCGTTAAAATATGGCAAGACTTCTGATCATGTAATCTCGTTGAAAGCCGTTTTGGTTGACGGTTCGGTACTCGATACAGCCCCTCTTGCTGAGGAAGCGCTGCTTGCTTCGTCTCACGGAGATGATTTGGCCAGCACGGCGATGCGGGTGTCATCTCAGGTTTGTCGGGATAAGCGTCAGCAAATTGTCGATAAATTCCCGCCGTTAAACCGCTTTCTTACTGGCTACGATCTCAATAACGTGTTCGATGAAGAGCTCACTGAGTTCGATATTGCCCGCCTGCTTTGTGGCGCGGAAGGTTCGCTAGCCTTTATTGCAGAGGCGAAGCTCAATATCACGCCGCTCCCCAAATCTCGTACCTTGGTCAATATCAAATACGATAGTTTCGATTCGGCCCTGCGCAATGCGCCAATGATGGTTGACGCGCAGGCGCTATCGGTTGAAACGGTTGACTCGCGGGTATTGAATCTGGCTAAGCAGGACATTGTTTGGCATACCGTCAGCGATCTTCTGACAGATGTGCCCGGCAAAGAGCTGCTGGGCATCAATATGGTTGAGTTCGCCAGCAATGATCCCGAAGAAAACCAGCGTCAGGTAGAAGGACTCTGTGCGCAGCTTGATGAATTGATAGCGAAAGAGCAGAGTGGTGTGATTGGCTATCAGGTCTGCGATGATCTTGCCAGTATCCAGAAAATCTATGGGATGCGCAAAAAGGCAGTTGGTTTGCTGGGGGGGGCGGTGAAAGGCAGTAAAAAGCCGGTCGCCTTTGCCGAGGACACTTGCGTCCCGCCAGAAAACCTAGCTGATTTTATTACGGAATTCCGTCAGTTACTTGATGAAAAGCAGCTTGATTACGGCATGTTTGGACATGTTGATGCCGGGGTACTCCATGTTCGTCCGGCGTTGGATATGTGCGATCCGGATCAAGAACGCTTGATGAAGGAGGTCTCCGATCAGGTTGTTGCTCTGGTGGCGAAATACGGCGGCTTGATGTGGGGCGAGCACGGCAAAGGCTTTCGTTCGGAATACGGACCAGCATTTTTTGGCGATGAGCTGTTTGCCGAACTGAGACGAGTCAAAGCTGCATTCGATCCGGATAACCGGATGAACCCAGGCAAGATTTGTACACCGCTTGATAGCGATGCCGAGCTGGTGAAAGTAGACGGGGTGAAGCGGGGGTTTTTATGATCGCCAGATCCCGGTGAAAGTTCGCGATAGCTTCAAGCAGGCGATGGAGTGTAACGGAAACGGCTTGTGCTTTAACTACGATGTTAACTCGCCGATGTGCCCATCGATGAAGATCACGCTGATCGCCGCCACTCTCCGAAAGGCCGCGCCGGTTTAGTACGAGAATGGCTACGTCAGTTGTCTGAGCTGGGGATTGATCCGATTAAGCTCGAAACGGAACTGATGAGCCAGTCACCAACGGTTAAGCAGATCATCGACCGCTTTAGAAACACGTTTGGCTCGGCCAAAAGTGACTATGACTTCTCCCACGAAGTGATGGAAGCGATGAACGGCTGTCTGGCCTGTAAGGCGTGCGCCAGTCAGTGTCCGATTAAAGTGGATGTCCCAAGCTTCCGCTCACGCTTCATGAACCTTTATTACAGCCGCTATCAGCGTCCGGTGAAAGATTACTTGGTCGCTTATGTCGAAAGCTATTTACCCTTGATGGCAAAAGCCCCTGTAACGTTTAATGCGGTTATGCGCCCGTCATGGTCGAAAAAGCTGACAGAGAAAGCTATTGGCTATGTAGATATGCCGGCGTTATCAGTCCCCACCTTGATGGAAGGGCTGGACGGCCATCATGCAACGCGTTTCGATTTGCAGTGGTTGCAGGCATTGTCTGAACATGAACGTAAGGACTATGTTCTGATTGTCCAGGATCCGTTTACCAGCTTTTACGACGCTGATGTGGTACGAGATTTTGTCTACTTAATCGAAAAGTTGGGCAAAAAGCCGATGCTGGTTCCGTTCAAGCCAAATGGCAAGGCACAGCATGTTAAGGGGTTCTTGCGCCAGTTTGCCAAGACGGCCCGCAATACTGCTGACTTCTTGAATCAGCTGTCGAGCCTTGGTATTCCGCTGGTGGGTGTCGATCCGGCTCTGGTACTGTGTTACCGGGATGAATATGAAGAAATGCTCGGTGACAAACGGGGAGACTTTCATGTCCAGACGGCACATGAATGGCTTCAGCCGTTATTGCCCTCGTTGCCTTCCTATTCGTTACGAGAAGACGATCGGTGGTACTTGTTTGCCCATTGTACCGAAAAGACGAAAATGCCCAATGCCGAGAAAGAATGGGCTGAAATCTTTGCTCAGTTTGGCGCCAATCTGATGCCTGTATCTGTTGGGTGTTGCGGTATGGCAGGTACTTTTGGTCACGAGAAAGACAAGCTGGAAATGTCCCGTGGTGTATATGATTTGAGCTGGCAGCCAAATCTTGAACAGCTGGATACCGAAAGGTGCATGGCAACGGGGGGTACTCTTGTCGTAGCCAGGTCAAACGATTCGAACATATTAAAATGAAACATCCGGTGCAGGCGTTGCTACGTATAGTTAATAACCGAGCATAAGAACGGATTGCTATTTGGATGTACGATTAAGCGAGAACCAAGGTTCTCGCTTAATTTTTTGTATTTCGGGTAAGTGATCTGACGATGCTGCTATCACTCGTCCGGGCACAGCCAGCGGTAGACAATCCCCCCCGCCGCCACAGCACCAAATATCGGTGCTACCCCAGAATAGCCATAGCTGAGCCATGGCCCAGTCACCGACCATTATGGCGGGACCTGTACTACGGGCAGGGTTTACGGAAGTATTGGTGACCGGGATGCTGATTAAGTGGATTAGCACCAGGGCTAAACCGATAGTCAACCCCAGCCATCGAGGGGGGTAGCCAGCTTGTGGGTGACACCTAGGATCACAATAAGGAACATGAAGGTCATGACAAATTCGGTAAGAAAGCCGGATAGCATGGAATAGCCGCCAGGAGAATGATCGCCATAGCCATTCGAGGCTAGCCCGCCAGCGAGATCGAACCCGGCCTGCCCACTGGCAATGATATAGAGAACAAAGGCACCGAACATTGCTCCTAGAACCTGAAAAATAATGTACGGGGCGACTTCGTTAGCAGGAAAGCGACCGCCGGACCATAGTCCGACAGTGACTGCCGGATTTAGGTGGCAACCAGAAATATGGCCAATGGCATAAGCATGGTGACAACGGTTAAACCAAAGGCAAAAGAAACACCCAGTAGCCCGATCCCGACATCAGGAAAAGCAGCGGCTAATACTGCGCTGCCACAGCCTCCCAATACTAACCAGAATGTTCCGATAAACTCAGCCACAAGCTTTTTAATCATTGTTACTATCCTCACAGGATGGGGAAGTGTTTGTCAGAGTATAGAAATGGAACTGGCTGATTAAAGGCTCAAAAATGGAAAAAGTCGTGAATAATAGGTTTATCTAGCGATTGGCTTCCAGTAAATAACTTTCAAGCTGATCAGATAGCCATTCAATTACAGCTCCTCGCCGAGTATCACTGTCTACAATTTCACCATAAGGTTGCCAATTCATTGCTTTGTTGTGCTTAAGAACCGTGATGGCCCCCTTCTCGTAGGTGTTTATTGATTAATAAAGCTGGCACATAAGACCATCCTGAACCGTCAAGAACAGCGTCACGAAGATGCTCATAAAAGGGGAGGGCGATAAAATTACTGGAACGTGGCGTTGCTGCTTTTAGGCTCTCATCATCGACATAGGCAAGTGCGATCTCAGTATAACGTTCCAGATCGGAGCTATTCACCTTCCGCAAGCGGCTCAACGGGTGATCTTTGTGGGCGACTGACATCATATGTATTTGCCCTAGTTCGTGGTGATGTACCCGTGGGATCCGGTGGTCGTCAGGTAGAAGACTGTATGCGACGTCAATAATATTTTGCTGTACCATTTGTTCTAGCTCAGGTGGCGGAGCAACATAAATCGATATACTTGTGCTCGGAAACCGCTCACTTATTTGCTGAACTAATTGGCGCCAGAGCGATTCCGGTAGGGCATCATCTCTAGCAATACGTAATGACGACTCAACACCGCCAAGGTGCTGGGTGCATTTAGTTTGAATATCACTGGCAATCATCAGAAGACGCTCACAGTCATTGGCTATTGCTTCTCCAATATCAGTCAGCTGAACTTTGTTTCCTGTTCGGTCTAACAGCCGGACACCTAACTCATCTTCGAACGCACTTAAAGCTGCACTAACGGTAGTGCGGCTTTTATTGAGTTTTCGGGCGGCTTCGGCAATAGAGCCACTCTGGCTGATAAGAATGAACATTTCTATTTGGTTGATTTTCACGAAAGTGCCTTATTGATGCTTTATGTCGTTTACCGTTTTAGCCTTGTCGACGAAAAAATCGTCGCTGAGTGATTATAGCAAGTAAGAATGGCAGGTTATGATGGCTATAACTGGATTAAGAAAAGAATAACCGACGAAAAAAAGTGTCGGATGATAGAGGTGAATATGACTTGTAATGTGCAGCTTGAACGTCAGCTGCTTCAGTTTTCGACCTTTTCCTCGTTCCTATTTGCCATTATGGGGATTGGGCTTGGGGTCTGGATGGGGTCACTGGTTATTGTTTTTGACGGAGCATATTCGTTTATTAGTCTGGCGTTGACACTGGTGTCTCTTGTTGCCGCTATTTATATCCGCCAACCTGAAACCGCAATGAAACCGCAGCAAGTCGCTAAAATAGAGCCATCGGTGATTGCTTTTAAAGGGATTGTGATCACCGCGATGTGTTGTATCTCATTCGGCACCGCCGTTATTGCCATATTTAACGGCGGTCGTGAGGTCGATACCGGACTCGCACTTCTTTTTGGAGTGATTAATATCGTTGGGTGTCTGGCAACTATCTGGGTGATGACTAAGAAAGGAAAGCTGGCCAATTCAGCATTGGTGGAAGCAGAAGTTAAACAGTGGGTTATGGATACTGTTATTAGCGGAGCCGTCATGGGCGGATTTATTATCGCAACCATCATGAAATATACGGATTACGCGCAATATGCTGTCTATGCCGATCCGGTGATGGTCGTGCTCGCGTCTATCTATTTTGTTATCGTGCCGCTAAAAATGGTTCACAGCGCAGTTAACGATCTTCGTGCTCTTTCCGCTGAACAAGAAAATGAGGGTGCCATTGGTGCAGTAATCAAATAATAGTTCAGTGAGAGCGAAGGTAACCGTTAAGTAAGAATAGAGTGGACGGGAAGCAGTGAAGGGCTTCCCGTTCTTATTTTATTTACGGCCAAGGAGTAGAGTATCTTCAATCTCTCGGAAGTAGTTTGCCGTATTGATGAGTGAAGTCGCTGTCAGTGCCGGTACACCATATATTTCAACATCGACATTAAACTTAGACTGCACTTTTTCAACGAGAAGATCGAAGTCACCATCACCAGAAAGCAGAATAATCCGGTCAACATCCGGAACATGCTCAATGACATCAAGGGTGATCCCTACATCCCAGTCACCTTTTGCCGACCCGTCGCTACGCTGGATAAACGGTTTGAGTTTCACTTCAAAGCCAATACCCCTCAGGATATTTTGAAACTGACGCTGCTTTTCATCACCTCGGTGAATAGCATAAGCATAGGCAGCAACGACCTCTCGCCCCTGGGTGGCTTCAGCCCAAAATGCGTTGTAATCAAAGTTACAACCATAAGTGTCTTTGACGGTGTAGTAGATGTTTTGCACATCGACGAAAATAGCGACTTTTTCCACAATAACTCTGACCATATGAATGACAACACACAGAGTGCCTATTTACGACTAAAAACTCAAGCCAGATAGATTAGATCTGGCAATATTATTAGGGCCTGTTTATCTTTCAGCACCACCAGCAGGAAAGGCGATGAAAGGTTATCACCTAGTACTTGTAGATAAGATAGAAAAATGTGACAGTAAACCCAATGACAAGTCATAGCTGATGATTAAAACTTTTAAATAAGACGATGATGATGAAGAAAACCCTGGCGGCTAGCCTCTTACTTACTTCAACAACTGCTTTTGCTCAGAGTTGCCTGTTGATGTGCAGAATGATATCCATATTGCCGGTGAGCAGGTGTCGGTTTATCAAGGTGGTGAGCCTAAGATGATGATTGATGAAAATAATCAGGTCTACATCAATAGTAAGCGTCTGAAGTTGGATGCAATTCAACAGAAAGCTGTTGATGCCTATAGCCACGGAGTAAAAGAGTACCTGCCTAAGATGGCTGATATTGCCGATGATGGTGTCGGTATTGCCTCTGACATACTGAATGAAGTCTCTGCACGTTTTGACTCGAAAGAATCTTTTGCCAAGGTAGAAGCCCTGATTGATGACTATAGCCAACAGGCGCAGCAAAAATTTTACCAGGATGGTGAATTTGTGATGCCAGCTGATATGTTTGAAAATGTTGATTCTGGCTGGAAACAAGAATTTGAACAAGCAATGAAACATGTCAGTATCGAGTCTCTGTCAGGTTTATTTTCTGCTTTATCTCAAGAAATGAAAAACGGTGAGTTAAATTTTTCTGAGCTTCAGGAGCAATTTTCCGAACTGAAGGTGAAGATTGAAGAAAAAGTACGTGCTCGTTCTGGTGAGATAACAACAAAAGCCAACGATTTATGTGACTCAATAAAAGGGCTTGCAGAAGAAGAAAAAGAATTACACCGCGTGGTTCCAGCATTGAAAGATTACCAGATGTTCGAAATCTAGGTTTTGTCATTGTACTGTAAGTAAACAATAACATTGTTAGTAATGAATGCTATTCGTGTCCATGAATAGCATTTTTCTCTTGTTGTTAATTCATCCTTCTAATGTCCATACCTCCTACTTTGTAAAATATTCCTCTTACTACCTCATGATTATGTAGTGAGGTTATTGATTACAAAAAGGTTAATTGTTATTGATATGCGCTATATAAGATAAGTGTAAATAAATAGGTTGGCTATAGGTGTACGAGAATGAGGAGTACGAAACTATTTCTTTGATAGTGGCATTTCTAAACAAGATAGGGGCTCTTCGTCGAATATATATCAATTGATGATTCGCCCATATCAGGTGTTTTTCTTGCTGATGGGAAGCTTTATGTCGATAGAGATAAGTTGTTATATCCGGGGGGGAGATACTTTTTAAAGCGGGGCAGATGGCAGTTGTTCCCTTTGCTCAACGTGTTCAGCTTAATAATGAAAACGCATATGAATCACCTGATGAAATGATGGTCATAGCCTGGTGCTGGGCAGCGTTAATTCACCTGGATCTATCACCCGACGTTATCTTTTATAATCGAAATAGTTCGTGTCCCACAGAGGTCATCGACAAGTTTAATACAGGTCGTTTTTGGGGAGTGCCGCTACTACAGTGGGCAGGAATGAGCAATGAGCCGACCCGAGCCTTGGGCGGGGAGATGATTGTGTTTCCGGCAATGATAAAATGGCTAAGAGATTAATACCGTTTGTTAAGCCTATTGATTTAACGAGCAAAATTAATTTCTTAAGTGTGTTAGGGTAGTGACATATGGTCAGTTCGCTATCGAAGGTGAGAATATGTTAAAAATCGCCGTTATCATTGTCTTGTTGCTACTGGCTTTTCTGGCGACCAAGTATTTAGATGACAACGCCCAGAAGAAAGTATTGATAGGGCTTGGTATTGTTATTGGTTGCTCTGTTGTTTTCTTTATGGCTTCTGAGTTATTTCGCTAGAGCCCAGCTCCAGATAAAGCAAAGCCCGCTATCGTTGCGGGCTTTGTTGTATTACGCATTAATAATGATTTTAGTCGCTAGCGTGCCTTAGCTCGGCTACGGTTTGGCTTTCCGCCTTGGCTTTGTCCTTGCCCTTGGCGCTGACCGGATGTTGGCTTGCCATTACGATTCGGACGGCCAGAACTGTTACCGTTACCTGACGGTTGTCCTGCAGCCTTACCACCGGTCTTATTTCTGTTACCTTGCTGGCTTTGGTTGCCATTTTTATTGCCGGTGGTTCGGTTACCTGGCTTGCGCTTGCCATCATTTCGAATATCTGGCTGATTCGGATGCTTAGTCGCGAAACGTTTTGCACCGTGGCGGCCTGAGCCCCCGTCGCTGTGCCGGAGTCAGTTCAGCGTCACTGCCTTCTTCTGGCACTAAGCAGTTTGGTCGTTCGCCAATTAAGTACTTCTTACCCATGTTGACTAAGGCTTCACGGATCAATGGCCAGTTTACTGGATCGTGATAACGAAGTAGTGCTTTATGCAAGCGACGTTGACGCTCACCTTTGGCAACAAACAGGTCTTCACGTTTTTTATACTTAACACGCTTCAGCGGGTTAGTTTCAGAGTGGTACATCGCCGTTGCATTACACATAGGTGATGGG